>Ga0209906_100138_pt1 | contig 88779 bp, 80 predicted proteins | sample FECB24metaG_FD_188303 | JGI IMG/M metagenome (GOLD analysis project Ga0209906, IMG submission 188303) | Cyanobacterial communities from the Joint Genome Institute, California, USA from Joint Genome Institute, California, USA - FECB-24 metaG... ... | reverse complement strand
TGTAAAATTCTGGTTAAGAACTTTGAACGAACCCTAGTTAGTGCCACTGCCAAACTCAATCTCTGCTTCATCAGGCTAATGATTAAGAGGCTTGCAGCATCTTCTTAGATGTCAAATGGGTTCTATATAAATATAAAATTTATATGAACTAAAAAAGAAAATATTAATAATTGCTAAACATCAGAAAAGACAAATAAATATAAGAAAAAATTTTAGATGAATTTGGCGACAATCTGCCTACAAAGGAAAAGAAATATCTGTCTAGCAGTAGATATTATGTCTTGCTTGTTGTCAATATTTACACACCTCTGTTGCCATTTACAATTTACTTTATGGATGTAAACTCATCCAACTTTTTGTTGACAGTTCCAACTGGTTAGTTATGAATTTCTGAACGGTCACTTACTAGCATGGGTTAAGGTAGTAAATCTACCCATCTTTCTCTAGTGATTCCCACTTATAAAGACTGAGGCAATATTAGGAATGTTGTTAGCATATTGAGCCAGTTACTGGATGAAGCTGTTCCAGAAAAGTACGAACTGATTGTAGTAGATGATGATAGCCCAAACCGCACTTGGTAAGTAGTACAATCCCCGATGGAAGAGTATACCCAGTTGCAGGTGATGCAACGCCAACAGGAGCGGGTATTGTCCTCAGCAGTAATTCGTGGATGGCAGGCGCGGCTCTAGGGCGTATTTAGGCGATTTGTAGCATCCACCATCTACTGGAGGTGTTGACGCAACTGTATCGTACGATTGAAAGGGGCGAATAGTTAATTTTCTCTATAATGTCTTGGGGATGAATGAGTATTTGGGTAAGTTGATGGCGATCGCAATTGCTACTATCTGGAATTTCTGGCTGAGCTTGAAACTAAGATGGCGAGTGACCGACATGAAATAGTCACAAGTGGAGATTTTTAATCGAACTTAAATCTTAAATGTCCAGTCTGAGTACAAATTGGCTTGTTGATGGCACGGCTATGAAAGCTATTTTTTGGGGTATATCTCACTTTTGCAGAAATATGATCTCGTTGCTACCTACCTACGCAAACCGCCGTGTACCTTTGACAAGTGAAACTTCTGCCTCACAACAAATGCATTCGTATAATTGGCAGGCTTCCCTCTCTTCTCGCTGGCTTCATCCCTTGCTTTGCCTGATGTGGTTAATCATCGGCATTAGCTTGCGCCTAGCTAACTTAACTGCAAAACCTCCTTGGACTGATGAGTTTTCCACATTGGTGTTTAGTTTGGGGAATAGTTTTTTAGCAGTACCCCTAGATCAAGCGATCGCGCCTGACATCTTATTGCAACCATTGCAACCACAACCCGGCGCTAGTATCCACGATGTATGGGCACACTTGAGTCATGAAACTAACCATCCTCCACTTTACTTTGTCTTAGCTCACTGGTGGATGCAGTTATTTCCCACACAAGGAGGTCTAGTTTCTTTGTGGGGGGCGCGATCGCTTGCGGCTCTTTTCGGTGCTGCATCCATCCCAGCTATCTATGCCTTAGGCTGGCTAGCCTTTCGTTCTCGCTTAGTTGGTCATTTAGCCGCTGCCATGATGGCAGTATCACCTTACGGCATTTTTCTGGCACAAGAAGCGCGTCACTACACTTTGGCAATTTTGTGGGTGATTGCTTCCCTCGCCTGTTTGATAATTACCACACGTCACATTCAAAACCGCAGACAATTACCCATTTGGGTAGCACTCTCTTGGGTGGGAATTAATGCTTTGGGCATTGCGACTCATTACTTCTTCGCCCTTACCCTCTGCACAGAAGCTCTAGTTTTGATTTTTCTTTCTTGGCATCAAAGCCAGGCTGGCACAAAGTTTTCTCCTCTGTTCTCCCATCCCTGGCAGCGTATCTATGCTGTTGCCGTTGGCACTTTTGTGGCAGGTGCAGTTTGGTTACCAATATTTTTGCACAACAGCTATGGTAGTAAATTAACAGACTGGATACAGCAACCGCGCGTGGGATTTGCTTGGTTAAGTCCACTTTTCCAAGCTTTTGCGGCATGGATAACCATGATTTACTTGCTACCAGTTGAAGCACCACAGCTAGCAATTGTGATTGCCTCTGGGCTTGTGATGCTGGTGTTCTTGATTTGGGCAGCACCAATTCTGGTTCGTGGGCTGAAATTTCAGCTACAGCAATCAGAGAATCGCTTGATGACTCAGGTATTGGCTGGGGTAGTAGTGGGGGCGATCGCTTTATTCTTTATCTTTACGTACTTTCTTGGTATTGATCTGACAAGGGGCGCTCGTTATAACTTTGTTTACTTTCCCGCTGTCATGGTTTTATTAGGGGCAAGTCTTGCAGTTTGTTGGCATCCTCCCAAGAAACTTATAGAAGCAGGCGATGGGAACAAATCGGGCAATCTGCTTCCTTTGAAAGGAACTTCTAAGGGGATAAGCAAATGGAGAGAAGTCCGAAACTTGAAAGCCCATTCCTGGAACTTTGGAGGAATAACTGGTAAAAAAGCCGTGATACTCATTTGGCTGATGGGATTTTTCAGTGCCATAACAGTCATCAGCAATCTTGGTTATCAAAAATACTATCGCCCCGACCTTTTTGCACAACTAATTCAACAAACATCCCAAGTTCCAGTACTCATTGCCACCACCCAGATAACTCATGTACACATTGGGGAAATGATGGGGATAGCGAGGGAGTTTAAAATGCAAAATGACTACTCCTCAGATATTTCATTTCTTCTCGCCCATCAAGACCAAGACCCTAATACTTCTACAATTTCTCTAGAAAATAACTTAAAGATGCTATCACAGCCCTTTGACTTGTGGCTTGTGAATTTTCAAGCTCCTGTAGCAGAAGAAGTTAAAAAATGTGTTGTTCATAGCCAACCATTGCCAGTAGTAAACGGCTATGAGTACAAAGTTTATCATTGTAGGAAAAATTCATCATAACAAAATTTCTAGCCGATTTTTTTATTTGTGGCTTAGTGTTTTTGACAACAACTGCTATCATCTATATGGCAAAATTTGCTGTTAGGCAAGGGTGATATTGCTTTTAAATAATGCCTGCATGAGTCCAGAATCTACGGTCAGTTTATCCACAAATTTTCATTGTTTTGCCACTTTTCAAAGATGGCAGTTGATTCTGTCAAGACAGAAGAGAGCCTAGCATTTAGAATATCTGCAATCAACGCCCCCAATCATACTCAAATTTATATTTTGTTATCACCTTGACTTGTGATTAATATTCAAAATGACACAACCAATTTTCAATTAAACTGAATGATAATGTAATGTTTTTGAGAAAAAAATTAAAATTTGTTATCAAGATAATCTTACCGACACTGCTAATTGTGTTGGCTACTATAAGTTTTTTACAAACATCTGCCAACCCTGTTGATGTACCAATATCAAAGCAAACAAATAATCTCATAACCATTGAAAATCAAAAAAACGGCACCATTGATTGGCAGCTAACAAATCCCGCTATTAAGAAGGAAATTGAAGGCTATGCTTCACTTACTAGCATCAATCGCGGCAAGGAAATTAAGTTGTTTGTGAATACGAAAGAGCCAAGTTATACCATTGGAATTTTTCGGATGGGCTGGTATGGTGGTGCAGGCGGTCGGCAAATGGCAGATGTAATTACACGAAATGGAATTAAGCAACCACCGCCAATTGTAGATCAAGCAACAGGCCTAATTGAATGCAATTGGCAAGATCCATACATTTTAAAAATTCCTGACACCCCAGAAGATTCCACAGAGTGGGTAAGCGGTATTTATTTAGCCAAATTAACTGCTAGCAAAAGTCGTAAGCAAAGCTACATTATTTTCGTGGTGCGTGATGATAGCCGTCCTTCTGATGTTTTGTTCCAATCAAGCGTCACCACCTATCAAGCCTATAACAACTGGGGCAATATGTCCCTTTATCGCTGGAATAGTCGGGGGAAACAAGCATACAAAGTATCTTTTAATCGTCCCTATGCCGCTAGTCCTAATCGAGCAGGAGCCTATGGAGTAGGAGCAGGAGAATTTTTAACGAATTTCCAACCAAAAAGGCGAACGTCTAACGCTGGGTGGGAATACAACATGGTCAGATGGCTAGAACGCTCAGGCTACGATGTCACCTACTGCACTGACATTGACACGCACAATAATCCTCTAGCTACACGTATTTCCAAACAGATACTCTTTTTGCACAAAGCATTTCTTTCAGTGGGTCATGATGAATATTGGTCATGGCAAATGCGGCAAAATGTGCAAGCAGCAAGAGAGCGCGGCGTCAGTCTTGGCTTTTTTTCTTCCAACACCTGTTATTGGCAGATTCGCTTTGAGCCTAGCCGTATCCATAAAGATATAAACCGTACCATTGTTGCTTACAAGGAAAGCTCGGCGCTAGATCCGTTTGCTAGAGATAATAATCCGGCAAACGATTACCTGGTGACTACTATTTGGCGAAAAAAACCTGTGAAGCGTCCAGAAGATGCTTTGATTGGAGTGATGTACGAAACATTTCAGGTGAATGGCGATATTGTTGTGGATGAGACAGCACCAGATTGGTTGCTTGCTGGTACGCAATTGAGCCAGGATGATACTACAGTATCTGTGCGGACGAATCGCAAAGTGCCTTTGAAGGAAATCCATCTCATGGGACTGCTAGGCTACGAGGTTGATCGGATGTTTGGCAACGCTCCAGTTAATACCATTCGCATTGCCCATTCACCTTATAAATATCAGGGTGGTACGAGATATTCAGATATGAGCATCTACACTACAAATTCTGGTGCAACAGTGTTTGCTACTGGTTCTATGCAGTGGAGTTGGGGACTGGATGATTACAATGCACCGCAATTACGCCCTTCTATTTTAAGCACTGATGCCCAAGCTATTACGCATAACGTGCTGGCGCGTATGATAAATAAGTAAGCTGTTACGCATTAGACATCTGGTAAAAATGAATGTAGAGACGTAGCACTGCTACGTCTCTACAAGGGTTCTGAATAACGTATATTTAATTTCTGGAAATGTCTATTTAAATTACATACTGACTGGTGAAGGTTTTCCTTCGTTGTTAGTCATTAGACTTCTTGCAAAAATCTGAATGAAACCAAAAAGAACCACAGATGCAAGAAGCCTATTAGTCATTTGTATTTACGAGGGACAAAGAATTGTCGCTTCACTTGCAAAGAAGGAGTTGATGCTTTTAAAGCAAAGAAGTGCAATTTAAATTCACATTAGCTTACTTCTTGTAACTTTCTGGCACACCTACTGGCGATAAACCGGCGATCGCTCGTAAGTTTTGGCAACGAATTAACTCGGTAAAATTTAAACCAGAACGTCCTTCAATCTTAGCTACGGCTTCAATTGCAGATAACAGATGCTCCGCTGCTTCAGCTTCTGAATAACCACGCCGTTGTCCGATCCGAATTGCTGCTACATCGGCATTTAACTCTGACTCTTGAGATTTATTAGTGCGCCAAATGCGAGCAAGAGCGATCGCACTTAATCCCCCAGCTACAGCTACACCCACCACATCTGACTGTGTTGATTCAACTAATCCACCCAAAAGCCCCGCCAGTACTACACCTTGATAAATATCGGGTTTAAACCACTTTACCCCTGTTAACCAGCCAACTATTTGCAACAGCAGTAAATCCCGTTGCGGCTTCGTCAGGCGACGCCACAAATCGAAGTTAATATATATCGGTCGTTCTCGATTCCAGGGTAGGGGAAAAGAGGTTTCAATTACCTTTGTCTGCTCCGGCTTATTGACGATTTTTGTCGTCATCCGAGCAGAAGCAGGCATCACATCTAACAAACGGCGAATTTCAATATTAGGCTCCATATTTTTAATTATTAGCCATAATATGCATGGTAACTAATTCTGCAAAAGATAAGCTTTTTGTGTTAATCTTTGATTTGTGAAATGTTGTCACAGTATTTAAAAATAGATGTTCTATTGGTGAAAACCTTTGCAAATTGCGATTTGCAAACAGAACAGACAAAGCTATCAAAATACTGGTTGAGCGGTTTTTATAGTATGGCGGGATTCTATGGTGTCTGTTTGCCCCTAGTTGAAAAACTTAAAGTTTTAGATAGCTATTAAGACTACACTTTATAACTACATGGACGCTTTTGCTCGCATCCCGCCTGAATGGACGAATAAGGCAACACACGCTTATGATTTTTGTTGTCCTAACTGCCGCTCAAGCAGCTTAAAAGCTGCGAAAGTTTGGCTGAATCGGCGATCGCCTGTAATCACAGAAGACCGTAGCCGCAAATGGCAGGAGTTCTACTACTGTCACTGTGATTTTGTGTGGTGGGCTTGGAGTAGCGATCGCCCTCCAACAGATATATCTCATCAGCAAGATTATAATCCTACATAACCCTGTTTTTTGTTAAGCAAAAGCCCGCCTTTGTGCGGGCTTTTGCTTATCTATTAGCTAGTAGTGAGCATTTAAATGCTCACTACCAACACATGACCAGTGTTAAAAGGTGAAGGTGGTACGCAGTGTACCTATATAAATTGTGTCATTGGCGTCGTTGTGTTCAGGATTAAATATTACCAATACACCAGGAGTAACGGCAATGTTATCGCTGAGTTTCACTTTGTAGAGAGCTTCTGCATGATAAGAGGTATCTGGATCTTCTCTACCTGCAACATCATTACTAGTAACTTTGGGTGGTTGACCAAAGAGCAAACCAAGTAAGTTGCCTTCTTTGCCAAAGTCTTTTAAACCGAGGGTAGCAGCCCAGTAGAATACATCTGCATCGCTGCCCTGAGTAGCACCAGCTTCAGATATAGCAGTGGTATAACCTGCCCAACCACCAACAGTCAACTTAGAGCTAGCTTGGAAACTAGCTTCTATGCCGTAGTGGTTTGCTGTGGTAGCAACACCAGCGCCAAAGGGACGATTGGCTAACTCACTACCTGTACTTCCTGTAAGGCTAATTGCGTTGGGGTTACCAGTAACCGTGAGGTCAGGATCTCTACCACCGTCGTAGGTATGGGCGTAGGTCAAACCTATATTGAAAGCTTTGCTGGGTTTGAATTCTATTTGTCCAAAAGCTGCATAGTCACCATTGGCAATTCCAAAACCCTCGTTAGGGTTGCTAGATCTAGGAGCCAGATATGCTGCAGTTGCACTTATTGGCCCATTAGGATTGAACGTGACAGTCAAACCAGCACCACCAGCACCTTGGCGATAAATGGGGCTAAAACGACCGTAGCGGGATAAAGCACCTGAACCGCTGCTTCTGAAATCAGGGTTAAAGACGTTGACGTTCTCGAATAACTCAGCATTGTTAGCATCAACCTTGACTCTTATTGCGTCACTCAGGTTAAAAGCATAGTTGATTTTATCGATTCCAACACTGTTGTCCGCTGGACTAGCCAGATCATAGCCCAAGCGGGTCATGTTAGTATTCGTTACACCGCTATTGGATACAGTATTGCCAGCTTGTAAACGAATTTGCAACTTGTCTTTACCAGTGAAGCTGCTTTCTAAACTCAAACGCACCCGATCGGAGAAAACGGTGTTGGAATTTAAGTCGCCACCGCCAGCTCTGTCATCACCGAAAGCATCAGATACGTTGAAAATCGCTTCTCCAACCAATTTAGTGGTAGTAGAAAACTGATTAGCTTCCAGTTCAGAAGTACGGGCTTCTAGGGAATCCACACGACCGCGCAGAGTTGCCAGTTCGGCGGAAAATTCTTCTTGTAAACGTTGTAAGGTAGATAAGTCTTGCTTAGTTACTAGGTCAGCAGTAGCTGTGGCAATCAGTTCGTTAACCCGGTCTAAACAGGCATTCAAACCAGCAGCAAATTCATAACGGGTCATGGCACGGTTGCCACGATAAGTACCATTGGGATAACCTGCAATACAACCGTAGCGTTCAACTAGGGACTGCAAAGCTTGGAATGCCCAATCTGTAGGCTGCACATCGGAAAACTGAGAGACAGATGTTACCTGACCAAGGTTGTTAGACTCTTCTTGGGACAATTGAGCAACATTTGTTATTTGTTCATTAACTTCAGCAGCTAAGGTACTGTTAGCAGCAAAAAATGTAGCTGCGAAAATAAATGGACTGACCTTCAGCACATTCCAAAATAGTTTTGTCATGTTTTTTTCTCACTCACACCTAACTAATTCAATATCGTGGTAAAATTACAAAAGCTTTTTTGGCTAGGAATTTTACTCACAATTTCAGCATTAATTTTACTTTATATCCAGCAATTCTCATAAGTCAAGACTACAGTTTTGAACTATTAGTTAATTTCTTTGGGAAACGCAGAATAATACGATGTTTGTAGCGTAAAAGTGCTCCTTCTTCTTCAAACTGCTGTAATAGCCGCGTTACTGTTACTCGAGTAGTATTTAACACCTCTGATATTTCCTGATGGGTAATATTCAGATCGATTAGTTTGCCCTGTTCTACCTCACGACCAAATTTTTCACTTAACCACATTAAAAATTGCCATAAACGTAGCGACATTGGTTTGCAATGTACTATGTTTAATAACTCTTCCACCTGCTGAATGTGAGATAACAAGGCATTGACATTTTGATGCCAAAGATGAGGGGGCACAATGCTCACTTCCACGCTTGTTACACATTCAATCTGGTAAGGCTTGACTTTAGAAAAGGAATAGCCAATCAAATCGCCTAATCCCCAATAACCTAGAGTTACAAATGTTCCGTCTTCACTCCAGGTTAAGGTACGAACTGCTCCGCGTTCAATGCGCCAAAGTACGTCATTGCAAGGTGGAATAACTTCCCGACGGGTAAATAGTCGCTGTAGTAACTGTCCACCTAAAGCAGAGTTATTTGACGCGGCAGAAGAGTTAGGGGTAGCACTTGTGGAATACATGATTACATGGCTTGATAGAGCGGAACTATTTAATTAATTCAGAATTTATCAAAGGTATTTTAGTGATTCTTTACAAGTCCACATTTTGTGGCTGAATTACTTCAGAATTATTCAATACTGGTACTTGTAATCATCAAAGTTAAGCTACAGGTACAAATGCAATAACATATTTAACTTTGGTTACTTTAATTGTGTAAGTTTAAGAACAGGTAAACTTTTCGTGAAATGTATATTAGTTAACTATTTTTTAAGCTTTCAGTATTTTATAAAACAAGAGTTTTTAAGTGAAAACATCTTACAATAGGTATTAAATACAACTTTAAAACCACAGCTAACATCTGAATCGGTTTTTCAAGTTGTCGTGGCAATTCTTCTCTCCTATAGATGGTGGTGCGGTGGAAAGAGAAATTGCTGCTCTGATTACTTTTTACTAATAGGACTTACGCACACTCTAAGAATTCTTCTCTTCTCTACGAGAGGCTGCGCCAACGAGACGCTTCTCTGTGAGAGGCTCCGCCAACGCGTTCGCAAAGCGTTCCGTTCGCCTCCAGTCCCGTAGGGAAGGAAAAGCGCTCTTGGCGTCTTGGTGAACCAGTCCGCAGAAAAGGGGGTTTCCCCCAAGGCGAACGATAAATTAAGTTTTTGAGCGATTTTTGCGTAAGTCCTAACTAAGATGAAGCCTCAACACAACGTCTAGAATTTGGTGAAGCTTCTGATCGCCAAGCCCTAATTAGGAGCGCTGACCAGTGACGATGTATGCCACTCTTTGACCAATATTAGTAGCATGATCTGCCATGCGTTCTAGACAACGAATCGCCAGCGCTAGCAGCACAATTGGCTCGACAACACCTTGAATATCCCGTTGGTGGGCTAAAGTCTGATATACGCGCTCGTAGGCATCATCTACAGTATCGTCCAAGCGCTTCAAACGTCGCCCACCAGCTTCATCCAAATCTGCTAGAGCCACCAAGCTAGTTGCTAGCATTGCCTGTGCGTGAAGGGACATGGCTTCAATCTCTGATAAACACGCATGAGGCGGGTAAGGAAAGATTTTAATCGCAATTTCAGCTAAATCCTTAGCGTAATCGCCAATGCGCTCTAAATCTCGTACAAGCTGCATAAAAGCGCTCAAACATCGTAAATCTTGAGCCGTAGGCGCTTGCAGCGTCATGATTGCTGTACAGTCTGATTCTATTTGTCTGTAGAAGCGATCAATTTTTTTATCTAATCGGGGAAGTTTCTCTGCATCTGTTAAGTTGCGGGCAAATAACGCTTGGTGACTGAGGCGAAATGAGGTTTCTACCAAAGCTCCCATGCTTAATACATCCCGCTCCAAGCGCCTAATAGCGCGTGCTAGCTGGTGGGGTCTTTGAGGATCAGGGCTGTAATGGGCAGCTTTCACACTCGTAGTCTCAAACGTGAAGATACTATTAACTATAGTCTTGGCTTTGGGAGTTTGCCATAACTTCAGGAAGTTGAATTTGCATCCATGCACCACCAGTTTCTGGATGGTTCATAGCTTTGATTGAACCACCGTGGGCGAGAACAATTTGCCAAACGATCGCTAAACCTAAACCATTACCAACAATCTTTCCTATTGAATTACTCTCCTGCAATGGGGAATGAGTCCGCGCTTTATCTCCCCGATAAAATCGCTCAAAAACATAGGGCAAATCTGCTTCTGAAAAACCTATTCCAGAGTCAATAAGATTTATTTCCAAAACTGGGGAAACGGGATCGTCTCCATGAATATCCTTTGTTACTAAAGTTTTCGCTTCGACGTGAATGGTTGCCTGAGGAGGACTGTACTTGATACTGTTATCTAATAAGTTAAGAAAAACCTGGTAAATGCGGGCTTGATCTGCTTGAATCCAAAGATTATCTGGGCCAGAATAAGTAAGAGACAGATTTTGCCGCTGTGCCAACGGTTCTAATGTTTCCCACACAGATGCAATTAGCGATCGCACTTCCACACCTTCAGATCGCAATTGAATGGCTGGGTTTGCTTCCATTTGAGTCAGTTCCAACCAGCTTTGTACCAAGTTAATCAGCCGATCAACTTCCTGCATCAAACGGTTAATCCAACGATCTAAAGGTGGTTCTAAGCGGTTTTGTAACGTTTCCACAACCAGACGAATGGAAGTTAGCGGCGTTCTGAGTTCGTGAGCTAGATCAGAAAAAGAGCGGTCTCTTGCTTGATTGATATCCAGTAGAGGTTGGCGATTTTCTAAAAATACGCCTACTTGTCCTTGAGGTAAAGGCAAACTGGACGCCCGCAAAGTTAGAGATTTTCTTGTTTGCATCTCTGCCGCATTATCACAAGAAGGGTGAAATACCCACTCCATCGTTTGGGGTTTTTGCCAATCACGAGTTTGCTCAATTAAATTATCGAGTTCATAAGACCGTACCAACTCTAGTAACAAGCGCACCTGTCCTGGTTGCCATCTTTGCAAATACAAAATTTCCTGCGCCTGCTGATTGCACCACAGCAATTGATTTTCTTCATCCACCTGCAAATATCCCACCGGGGCAAAATTTAGCAGGTCTTGGTAAGTTTGCTGCGACAACTGCGAATCTTGCCGCAGCTGCTTCACCATTGCTATTTTTTGCCACAAGCGAGGCATTAGCAGCAACCCCACCTTAGAATAATTGGAGGATAGCGGTTGGAGTACTCCGCTCAGGTAGCGGCTCAATTGAGCCTGTTGCCAAACCCAAAACCCAATGCCTATCGCCAAGCCCAGAAAAAATCCCAGTAAGAGCATTTGAGCTGTTAGTTTCTTGGTGATTACTAAAAACTAGCAACTATCTCAACTAATTATCCAAACCTATAGCCAAAACCTCTTACAGTCACAATATATTCAGGATGACTGGGGTCTTGCTCTAATTTTTCACGTAACCAGCGGATATGAACGTCTACAGTTTTACTATCCCCGACAAAATCTGGCCCCCAAACTTGATCTAGCAATTGCTCCCGCGACCATACCCGGCGGGCATAACTCATGAACAGTTCCAGCAAGCGGAACTCTTTAGGGGACAGACTCACCTCTTGACCGCGAACCAGCACGCGGCATTCTTGAGGATTCAAGGCAACATCCTTGTATTTCAATATAGGTAGTTGTGGCAAATTACTTAAGCGTTGGCGGCGCAGTAAAGCTCGACAACGCGCTACTAGCTCACGCATACTAAAGGGCTTGGTCAAGTAGTCATCTGCTCCCACTTCTAACCCCAAAACTCGGTCTGTTTCGCTACCCTTAGCACTAAGCATTAAAATGGGTACTGGGTTTCCTTGATGACGCAGCAAGCGGCAAATATCTAGCCCATTGATATGAGGTAGCATCAAATCAAGAATAATCAGGTCAAAGGGAAGTTCTCCTGAGTTAGTTTCAAAACTTTTGAGATACTCTACAGCAGATCGCCCATCAGGGGCGGTTATCACCGCATAACCTTCTTCTTCCAATGCTACAGCTAGCATTTCTTGAATTAGTTCTTCATCTTCTACCACTAGAATGCGGCTGGCTTGTCCGATATCCGTCCTACTAGAATACTTGGTCGCTTCACTGGTATACATTGATATCATAAAATTCTGGGACTGTATTTGTATCAATATGATAGTTGAGCCGATGAGCTAGTCTCAGTACATTTACACTTCTATTGTGGAGAATTTGTTTACAAACAGTAACATTTATAACAGTGCCACTCATATTATAAATCAATATGGCTACAGGCTACTAATAGTATTTTTTAGCGATTTTGCATCTTTAAAGTTCCGAAATTCCTAAATAACTTTGATTTTGTTTTGACAATAACAAATTAGGTCAGAGATATTTTTTAGTACAAATATACTATTAAACCCCAGAGGATAAACTATAACTTAAGAAACCGCAGGACAATGCACTGGACAATTCGCCACACAAACAAGTGTCTTATGTTTCATTAATTATTCCAGCATTACTACTGCGCTAAAAACGCTGATTTAAAAGCTACCCTGATATCTGCATCGGTAATTATTAGTATGAGTTGCTACCTATAATTCAATCCGGTTCAGTTAAGGCTGAAACTCTATTATCAAAGTCAATTTTTTAACGTTCGCGTAGCGTGCCGGAGGCATACCGCCAAGGCGCAGAGGACGCAGAGAGAAGAAAGAAATGCTTCACCGAACCGTATTGACCTATAATTCCTTAGACCTCTTGCATAAGCCGAGATTTGTTCAATTGAACCAGAGATAAACACAGATAAATATCGGTGTTTATCTCTGGTTATTTCTGGTTTTATTCAGATTTTTGCAAGAAGTCTATTATGTATATAAAGGAGTTGGGGTATGACTACAGTTGCAGTCAAGGACAGCAAACAAAAATTAATGCAAGCATTTCAACAAATGCTTCCAGAAAATAAAAAGTTGGAATCAAAAGTAGCAATTAAACAAGATGAAGTAGAAAAGGCAAAAAGCCAAGTGAAAAATAAATGTTTGGTTGCATTATTGAGACGTAGCTGTAATTACCTCTCTACAAATAATTACAATCTTAGATTTGAGGTTTTTGAATTGGTTTTTTTAATTCAGTCTTACGCGGTTTTCCTAAGGTGTTAGGAGGTTGTGGTTTCTCTCCTCTCTGTTGTTGGTCGGGTTCTTGTCTAGACATAAGAAAATACTTGAAAACTAACTACAACTTTAGCTACATCGTGAGTATCGCCGATTCCAAAAATTTTATAAAGATTTTTCTTTTGAATAAAATTAAAAAATTTTATTTTGAAGGAGTTTGAAAGCCTAAAAAAGTCTGACACAGATGTGTCTTGACATAAAAACACATCTATGCATGAAATGAAGGTAGAAAATGTCAAGCGAAGGTAGAAAAACCTAGATTGGGTGGAATATCTTGAATCCGTCCTGAACCGATCGCTCGCAATGCTTCTTTCAATAAAATATCCCCAGTATACAGGGCACGACCAACAATTACACCAGTCACGCCTTGTGGTTCTAACGCCAACAAACTTAACAAATCGGTAACCGAACTCACCCCACCAGAAGCAATTACTGGGATGGAAATCGCCGCAGCAAGTTCTCGCAAAGCTTCTAAATTCGGGCCGGTGAGAGTACCATCACGGTGGATATCAGTATAAATAATGGCGGCTGCACCCAATTCTTGCATTTGTATAGCCAGTTGAGTTGCTAAAACTTCCGAGGTTTCTAACCAACCGCGAGTCGCTACTCGGCCGTTACGGGCATCAATGCCAATAATAATCTGTTTGGGAAATTCTTGGCAGAGTTCTTGTACTAACTGGGGTTGTTCTACAGCAATGGTTCCGAGAATTGCCCACTGTACGTCTAGATTAAAGACTTGTTGTACACTAGCGCGATCGCGCAACCCTCCGCCAACTTCAATAGGCACTGACACTGCTTGAGCGATCGCCTCAATTGCCCCCAAGTTTACTACTTTACCTGCTTTTGCACCATCTAGATCAACTATATGTAATCTGGTAGCGCCCTGATCAACCCACTGTTTAGCAACATCAACAGGATTTTCGCTAAAAACTTGCGATCGCTCATAGTCTCCCTGATAGAGTCGCACACAGCGACCTTCTAGTAAATCAATCGCTGGAATTACATCCATTTACTTCTTCCTCATAACTCAATGCAGTCAAAAGTTTTGCTCTATCTGGGTTTGCTATATTAATTTTTCGTTTTTAATTGCCTGACAGCTTGCGCGAAACCCAGCACAATCAAGATGTTAGAAAGCGTCAAAAATACTTCTGCACCGCCGTGTAACCAATCTACATCTGCCAAAGACTTGCCATAATGCAATACAGCATAAATTCCCACCGGGATGGTGACGCCAACAAACACTAGAGTTCCGTAAAATCCATAAAGCGCCAAACGTGGCATTTGTTGACTGCGGCTAATAAACCACAAGAAACCCAAGTAGGGAAACAGTGAAAGGGCAAAAAGGGTTTCTTTAGATATCATTGCTCTAATTTGATAGGTTTTGGCTCAACAGCATTAGTTACGGTGTTGGCATTGGTGGAACGCCAAATCAAAAACGCTGCTGCCCAAAGCGTAAAATTACCAATTAAGGTCATGGTAGCTTGAAGCGTTACCAGCCATTCTAGGGATTCCGCATTCTCGAAATAATGCCAGGTGCAAGCGCACATGGCGCTGACCAAAGCTGGTAACATGGCAAGGGACAAGCCCCACCAAGTACGGTTACCAGTGAGTTCGCCATAAGTCCAGATTAACCAGATGGCGGCAATCCACTCAATAACGCTAGAAATATGAATAATCCAGGTGGGAATCGAAAGGGCGTGCATAAGAAAGTCAAAAGTCAAGGGTCAAGGTAGAGACGCGATTAATCGCGTCTGTACAAAAGTCAAGAGCAATTAGTTCTCTTGTCTTTTCATAACATCATCTTCCCACAAGAAAATTCATCTGTTGTTGGCAGGATGGCTGACATCTCGTCAACTATTTAGAAAAAAGTTGATCATCTAAAATCAAAAATGGCACAGATACGGGCGTTATTATCTGGATATTACGGTAAGGGTAATGGTGGTGACGAAGCTTTGTTGGCAACGCTTTTGCAAATGTTACCACCTGATGTGACGCCTGTGGTTCTTTCTGGTAATCCAGAGGAAACTTGCGATCGCTACAATGTAGAAACCCATAATCGTATGGCTCCCTTACCTGTACTGCAAGCTTTACGCTCCTGTGACGCCTTGATTTGGGGTGGTGGAAGTTTAATCCAAGATGTTACCAGTACCATAAGTCCATTTTATTATGGGGGACTGATGGTATTAGCGCAGAAATTGGGTTTGAAAACAGTTGCTTGGGCCCAGGGTATTGGCCCCTTAGTGCGTCCACAAACTCGCTGGTTGGCACAACACTCCTTCGGATATTGTACCAAAGTTAGTGTCCGCGATCGCGCCAGTGCTGCTTTATTATCTGATTGGCAAATTCCTTGTATCCTTGCTCCTGACCCGGTTTGGGCGTTGGAGTCTAAACCAGTACCAGGGCTTTGGAATTTACCTGCGCCCAGAGTTGCTGTGACTTTGCGATCGCATCCCCAACTAACGGAAACACGGTTGGCTAACTTGACTCGTGCTTTAGTTGATTTTCAAAAAGCTACGCAATCTTTTATTCTACTGCTGCCATTTCAGAAAAGTGAAGATTTAAGTATTGCCGAAGCTATTCAACCACATCTTAAAGATGTCAGTCAGATTTTATGTCTGGAAGACCCGCAACTTTTGAAAGGTGTATTTCGCGGTGTCGAAATGGCAATTGGTATGCGTCTACACAGCTTGATTATGGCAGCAGCTGAAGGTTGTCGCTGTTTTGCTCTCAGTTATGACCCCAAGGTAAATCACTTAATGGAAGAGTTAGCAATACCTGGGTGGGATTTAGCGAGTTTGCCAGATGACCCCAATTTGATTAGTCTGACTTGGATGGAGCATTACGCCAATGGTGATCCGCTTTCTTCTGAGCAAATTCAGTCTTTGGTAGATCGTGCGTTAATGCATCGTGAAGTATTGTATGAAGCACTGGCTAAAGATTAACTCAACTGAACAAACGCGCAACATCGCAGTTGTCTATCGTACTTGGTTAGTCGAAGTCTGGTTCATAGGGACATTTTTAGAATTATATCTTTCAATTTACCAAGCCTAACTGAGATGCGTCATAATTATCACGCTGCACGAACAGAAATCAAACCTGATCCCTATAGAAACAGATTCAATGATTTTCCAAAATACACCGATTATGGTAAATCTCAATCGTTCCCATCCTGCCAGCAATCAACCTATGGGTGCAGTTCGAGTCAAAGTCAAGCTCACCAATGCCATTGATGAAGCGCTTGTCAGCCGAGGAATGCTCAATCCAAATATGTTACGGGTGTATGAAACAGAAGCACTCGTAGATACTGGGGCAGTACGTACTGTACTACCCATGTCTATTGTGCAGCAACTTGGCCTGAGAATTCGAGGACAGCAGATAGCCCAGTATGCCAATGGCAGTGAAGAATCAATCGGCTTAACTGAACCTGTAATTATTGAATTGGCAGGACGAGAAACTACCGAAGCAACATTAGTTACAGGTGATACAGTTTTGATTGGACAAACGGTGCTTGAGACGCTGGATTTACTAGTGGATTGTAGGAATCAGCGACTTATCCCGAATCCTGAACATCCTAACTATCCTGTGATGAGGATATAGCACTAATAGAACTAGCTCGTTTTGCCGCTAACAATTCCTGACCATTGGACTTTTTTCTCTTTCTCCCGGCGGTACGAAAAGAAATGCTCTGGAGTTTGGTAAGTACAATATGGAGCGATCGCAACCTGTTCTGCACTAATCCCCATACTTTCCAACTGTAAAGCATTTATCTGCCGTACATCTAGGCGAACTCTACCTGGATTTGGATCTTCTAGCAACGGTGAATTAGGTAGCTCATGCAACGCAGCCACAATTTTTTGTTCGTCTTCGTGTGGTATAATGCTAGCCCCGATTTCGGCAGCTACCTCAATAGAGACTTGGTAAACCTCACCAGCGATCGCAGGGCCCATTGCAATTCGTAAATCATCAAGTTTGCTGCCTTGAGATTGTAATCGAGCGATCGCCAGAGGCACAATCTTTTTAGCAGTACCCCGCCACCCTGCATGTAGTGCTGCTACTTGTCCAGTTTTTACATCCCCAATTAACACGGGTGTACAATCTGCACTAGCTACCCACACTGCTTGCAGAGGCTGCTCACTCATTAAACCATCTGCCGATGCTAAATCATCGTCATCTGCGCTTAACTTGTTGTCTATTTCTCGTGGGGTGAGAACAGTATTGCCATGTACCTGTTTCAAGCGATAGACTGATGCCTCTGGTTGCAGCGCTTCTGTCAGATTTTGTGGTGAACGAGGCCAAAATTGCTGGGTAAAGAAGCCGTGATGCCAAAATTCTAAGAGACTACAAGTTAAGTAAGGCAGTCCTTCCCAATTGCGCCAGTGCCAAGTGTGCATCTTGAACCAAACCTAAACGGAAATCACTCATCAGCCAATTAATGCTAACTTGAACAACGGGATTTGGGTCAACTGCTGTGGAATTTGATCGGCAAAACTTGGAAGCAGCCTTAGATGCAGGGCGTAAATCTAAATATTTACCATTTTCCCTACACATTTTTGAAAGCGTCTCCTCTACTAATCAAACCCTCTGGGACTTGCTCGCTCAAGGGGCTGAAACGGGATGTGTAGTAATTGCGACTCAACAGACTGCTGGACGGGGACAATGGGGACGCCAATGGGTTTCTCCTTCTGGAGGATTATATCTTTCGGTTGCGATCGCTCCTAAAATAGAAGCTACCGATAGTTACCAGCTAACTTTGGCTAGTGCTTGGGGAGTTGCTTTTCAATTGCGAAAGTGTGGTGTGAGTGTTGGAATCAAATGGCCTAACGATTTAGTCTTAAATGGTCGCAAACTAGGCGGCATTTTAACAGAAACCAAAGTAAGCAAGGGAAAAATCACCCAAGCAGTAATTGGTGTTGGTATTAACTGGACAAACCCAGTACCGGAAACCGGAATCAATTTGGAATCGTGGCAAACTTCCCAGCCTTCTAAGTCAATTTCCTGTCTGGAAATGCTAACCTCTACAGTTCTACTGGGAATAGAGTCCGGTATGGAGTGCCTTTCCCAAGAAGGAGTAAGCATACTCTTGTCTCGCTATTTAGATTTGCTTACAAACATAGGTGATAAGGTATCCGTAAATAATCTTTCAGGCACTGTAGTTGGAGTAACTCCTCAGGGGAATTTACGAGTGGATCTAGATACACATGATACAAACGAACTAATAACACCAGAAATTTACGTTGAACCCGGTACAATCAGTTTGGGTTACAGTAAATCTTCCGTTTAAATTTTAGGTTTGTTTAAAATTTCGCTCTTTGGACAAGACAAACCACTGACATCATCTCCTTAGGCTAATTACACACAACTGAGAGAACAAATGACGCAGCGCAATCACTCTGCCCACAATCGTTTGCACTACTCATGGTCGCGAAGTCAAACGAAGAAACGCTTTGCCTCTACCCTACCAGCACAAAGCCTTTGTTGGCTTAGCAGTATTAGCCTCCTCAGCGGCGGCTTCGTGTTTGCCCAAACGGAAACATCAATAGACAATATCGTTCCCACTATTGAAAATTCCCAGCCAACAGCAGCTACAAATCCAATAAAGAAAGCAACTATTGCACCGGAAGCAGTTCAAGCACAGCCGGACTTTTCCCAACGACGGACTAAACTCAGACAGAGATTACGTAAAAAGCAAGAGGTTTCTCAATCAAAAGAGCCAATTAGGCAGTCTAGACCCAAAATTGAAGCTTCCGAGCCTACCACTGCTGTCAAACGCTCAATTCCTCAGGTAGAAACTTCGCGGGTTGCACCTGCAAGGGTTAGTCAAGAAAAACCCAACACCTCTCCTCGCTTCTTACCTAATAAACTCCCAGAAGTTGCCCAACCATCCAATAACTCGAACAGCACTGTCAATGCAACAGGGGGAAAAACTAAGGATTATAATAACGCCTATATTGACCCTAATAGTTACGATGCTAGTGCCACGGGTACTTATCAAGCACCGAATTCTGTAATCATCACAGAACGTTCTAGTGGTTGTCGAGCCATTTTACCTTCAGGACAAAGTTTATTAGGTGGCGTTTGTGCCAAAGCACCCTCAGGAAATCAGCGTGTAGCTGGTTCTGATGGTAGAACACCTAATTGGCTCAGAAAAAGTCAAAACGCCCAGTTAGCGAATGTTCCACCAGTCAGGCAAATTGCAACTACTGGCAACAATAGCGGGTGGCGTGCTACTCGGAGTGTTTCTAGTAGTGGCACAAAAAGCGCATTTCGCCCTAATCGGTTTATTCCTAATCCCGGCGATTTCAGCAGCACAACGAGAGTGAGCGCAACTCCCATCGCACCGAGTGGTGGTACTTTGCCCCCACCAATGGCAGATGGTAATATTGCACCACGCCCCAGCACTGTAGCTTATGACTTCTCGCTGGCATCAGTATTGCCACAAATTCCTTACGCGGGTATAGTCGCCTACCGTGGTACGGGAATGATGTACCCACTATCTATCCCCGCTCCTATTACTTCTTTATTTGGTTGGCGAGTTCATCCAATTACAGGTAATCAACGCTTCCATGCTGGTACAGATTTGGGTGCGCCTATGGGAACACCAGTTTTGGCAGCCGCAAAAGGTCAAGTGGAAACTGCTAACTACATGGGTGGCTATGGTTTAGCCGTTATCCTAAATCACAGTTCTGCTCAACAAACCCTTTACGGTCACATGTCAGAAATCTTTGTTCAACCCGGTCAGTGGGTCGAACCAGGAACAGTCATTGGACGGGTTGGCAGCACAGGTGCCTCTACAGGCCCTCACCTACACTTTGAAGTCCGTCACCTGACACCTCAAGGATGGGTTGCTGCTGACCCAGGCGTTCAATTGCAGACTGGTCTGAGCCAGTTAGTTAAAACCTTGCCAACAGCTCAGGTAACTCAGCAACCAGGCAGCTAAAAAGGAGTGGGGGAGCAGGGGAAGAATAACTAATGCCCCATGCCCCATTACCCGTTACAAATACCCGTGTTCTGCTAAGAATGCGGGTGTAATGTCATCTAAACTCGTGCTAATTGGGGTTTTATTGGGCTGGTTGCCAGAATAAAGGAATTTTTCGACGTATTTGCCGAGAATATCCCCTTCTAAATTCACTAAACTGCCAGTAACCAAATAGCGGAGATTTGTATCGGCATAGGTGAGGGGAATTACCGCTACTTTAAATTGGGAGAGTTCCGGCTCATATGCAGCTACTGTGAGGCTGATGCCATTGACAGAGATACTACCTTTGGGGACAATGTACCGTGCGATCGCCTCGGATGCTGTAAAGGTCATTTCCCAAGAAGTAGCCGTTTGTTCTGCTGTTAGCAATCGACCTATGCCGTCTACATGACCCATAACAAAATGACCGCCGACTTTACTGCCTACCCGTAACGACGCTTCTAAATTGACATATCTCTGTTCTGTTTGCTCACCTCCTAAGGTCGTGCGGCGTAGCGTTTCCGGTGAAGCAGTGGCGATAAACCCATCTTTCAAAACTTCTTCTACTGTTAAGCAAACGCCATCTACTGCAACACTGTCGCCATAAGCCAAATCCTGCATAATTACTTCACACGATTGACTTACACAAGTAATTTGCCAAGAATCGCCCCCTAGGGGTTTCATTTTTCCTAATGCCTGGATTAATCCTGTAAACACGGCTTTTTTGCCAAACTAACTCTATTTATTGCTTAATTTTGCCTGAAATTAACTGGTAATTTTCACAAGAATGCAGAACATCCAGAGTATAATTTCTGACTTTATTTATTATAAGGTTGTTAACACATTAGCATCCTGCACAAGGCATACTTGGGTAAGAAGGTTATTGTCTAATTAGACCGATCTGACTTACTCTGGTGTTCACCACAAGTTCGGAGTTTAATAGAAGCAATTATAGAGAACAAATGCCTATGTTTATTACTGTCCCCAACTCACTCAAAAAAGGGTATTATTTGTTACATAGCGCCCAATGGCTCAAAGGATTGTAGAGGCTTAGCCAATGATTGAAATGAGAGTCGCTGGCATAGCATTAGATGCCATAACCCGTAGCCCAATTGTACTTTTGAAAGATGCTTCAGATCGACGCGCTTTGCCAATTTATATAGGCCAGGAACAGGCTAAGGCAATCATCGGTGCACTGGAGAATCAAAAGCCTCCCAGACCCTTAACCCACGACCTAATTGTGAATATTCTAGAGACATGGAATATGACTCTAGAAAAGGTTATTATTCATTCCCTACAAAAGGATACATTTTATGCAGCTTTGATTGTCCAGCAAGGCGATGTTAAAAAAGAAATCGACGCGCGTCCTAGCGATGCGATCGCTGTTGCCCTCCGTACAAATACACCCATTTGGGTAATGGAAGAAGTCATTGCCGATGCTTCTATCCCTGTTGACCGTGATGCTGATGAAGCTGAGCAGCAAGCCTTTCGTGAATTTATTTCCAATCTCCGTCCTGAGGATTTGATCAAACGCTTTGGTGATGGTGACAGCTAAAAAAGTGCTAAGTAGAGACGCGATTAATCGCGTCTGTGAGTGTTGAGTGCTGATAAAGAATAGAGAATCAAAGAATAAAAATAATTTATTCATTCTTTCTTTTTCACCTTTCATTCTTGTACAGACACTATTAATCGTGTTTCTACTCAGGACTCAGCGAGAACTCTAAGCGCCAGCATCCGGCGATAGCACAGCTAAGCCGAAGTCCGCGAGCCTCTGGCTCCGCCAACGCCCTCGCACAGCGTCTCGTAGAGAAGGGCGAACAGAAGTTCGGTGACTCACCACTCAGGACTTAATTTATGCAATACCGACGCTTTGGGAAAACAAATCTGTGCCTCTCTGTTTTTTCTTTGGGAACAATGCGCTACCTGGCTGGTTTTGATAATGCTCAGCAGACTATCGAACAAGCCTTAGCACTAGGAATTAATCATATAGAAACTGCTAGAGGTTACGGCAAAAGTGAGGAGTATCTTGGTGGGGTGCTAAAAGCTGGGTTGTCATTACCCCGTTCCCAACTTCACATCACTACCAAAATCTCGCCTACAGATGATGTTGATACCATGCGTCGGTGTATCGATGAATCTTTAGAAAAATTACAGTTAGATTATCTAGATTGCTTAGGAATTCATGGCTTAAACACTTGGCAACATTTGGAGTGGGTGCAAGCCAAAGGTGGCTGTATGCAAGCCGTGCAGGAAGCTGTTGCTGATGGTCGAGTGCGACACGTTGGTTTTTCCACCCACGGGCCATTAGAAGTAATTCAGGCGGCAATAAATACAGATTTTTTTGAATTTGTCAATCTGCATTATTACTATTTCTTTCAACGGCACGCATCAGCGATTCAGCTAGCAGTAGAGAAGGATATGGGCGTTTTCATCATTTCCCCCGCTGATAAAGGAGGACGTCTCTACACGCCACCCCAAACTCTCAAAAACCTGTGTCAACCGTATTCACCATTAGAACTGAATTATCGATTTTTACTTAGTGACAACCGTATTACTACTTTGAGTGTAGGGCCAGCGAACCCAGATGAATTAATAGAATCTTTACGATTTGCTGACAGTGATGGAGAGCTAACACCGGAAGAAATTTGTGCTTTTCAGCGGTTAGAAAATCACCAAAAAGTCGCTTTAAAAATTGATAAATGTAGCCAGTGTTATGCTTGTTTGCCTTGTCCAGAAAATATTAATATTCCAGAAGTTTTACGATTACGTAATCTGGCAGTGGCATACGATATGACAGACTATGGGCAATATCGTTATGGGATGTTTGAAAATGCTGGTCACTGGTTCCCTGGAATGAAGGGCAACAAGTGTACAGAATGCGGTGACTGTTTGCCCCGATGTCCAGAAAAGTTAGATATTCCAGCTTTATTAGAAGATACTCACGAAAGATTAAATGGGAAAGCAGGTAGGAGATTGTGGGGATAAGGAATTTAAATTCTAGGCTGATTGAAGAGCACAGAAGCGACTTTCCGCCAGACATTGCCTATTTCGTGCAAAGAACGTAGCGCTCTCATCCAACTACGTTAAACTGTTCGTTACACATTGGTGGAATCCGTTGAGTATATAAAAGTTCCACCTATGATTGTTAGCCATCGCTACGCCATAAAACTATGCAAGTAACACAAAAGCGATACTCTACCCCAGAGGAATATTTAGAGCTAGAGGAAACTGCTAACTATAAAAGTGAATACATTGACGGGCAAATAATTCCTATGGCGGGTGGAACAGCAAATCACAATCGAATCTCACTTAACCTGGGTTCTGCCTTAAATTTTGTGTTCAAACAGCAGAATTACGAAGTTTTTGCAGGCGATTTGCGTTTGTGGATATCCCAAAAGCGTATTTACACATATCCAGATGTGATGATTCTGGCGGGTGAACCAGAGTTTTTCAATAATCGGAGGGATATAATTCTGAACCCACAGGTTATTATTGAGGTTTTATCAAAATCGACCAAAGGCTATGATCGCGAGGATAAATTTGAGGCTTATCGGACGATCTCTTCCTTTCAAGAATATTTGTTAATTGACCAAACCCGGATTCACGTAGAGCAATTTTCTAAAACTGGGAAGAAGCGATGGACGCTTCGTGAATATGACGAAGAGGATGAGGCGATCGCTCTTGTGACCGTACCCTTTGAAATTTCCCTACAGGATTTATACAACAAAGTTAAGTTTGAGCTTATTGAATCGAAAGCGGAAAGTACTGATGCCAAAAAAATGGGGTGAGGGAGCGATCGCCTAATTTATCTCTACTAAAGGCGATCGCTTAATTAAATTGAGCGATGCGTAGCCTGTGTAAAGTATCTATTACCTATGATCATCAACTTGCTCTATAAACTCTACTCCTAACTTGCCCTTCACAGTTAAATTTGAGTAATAAAGAATGTGATTAATACTTAAATAGCTTTTGTACTATAAAATAAATTTTTTGCAAAATGATAAGTAGAGTTACAGTATGGCATTGCCCATCGCTTCTAACTAAGGGGCATTGTCACTCTACTTTTACATAACACAGCAATGATGGATTGGAAGAAACTTCTGACACCTCGAAGATTAGGCAACATGGAACTAGAAAGTTTCCAGCACGAGGGACGTACCCCGTTTCTAAGAGACTATGACCGCTTGGTATTTTCCTCCCCTTTTCGTCGCCTTAAAGATAAAACCCAGGTTTTTTCTTTGCCTACCAATGATTACATCCGTACTCGTCTCATTCACAGCCTTGAAGTTTCTTGTGTTGGTCGAACTCTTGGCAGGATTGTGGGTGAGAAAATTGTAGACAAATACAACCTTAATGATTATGGGTTAAATGCTTCAGACTTTGGTGATATTGTCTCTGCTGCAAGTCTCGCTCATGATATTGGTAATCCTCCCTTTGGTCATTCTGGAGAAGATGCTATCCGTACAGGATTTGAATCTTGGTACAACACTATTAACCATTTAGGAGAGGGACTTCTCAACAAATCTCAAAAAGCTGACTTTGATTTCTTTGAGGGCAATGCACAAGGCTTTCGTATTCTAACTAAGCTTGAAATGCCTCCTCAAAAAGGGGGAATGCAACTCACCTGCCCAACTTTAGCTGCTTTCACAAAATACCCTAGAGAATCATTAATACCAGAATCTACTTTAAATAGTTACTCAGGTAAAAGTGTTCAAAAATATGGTTTTTTCCAGGCAGAAAAAGATTTATTTGCTGAAGTAGCAGAAACGGTTGGGCTAATTCGCCGTCATGATAATGCAGCCTGGTGGTCTCGACACCCGCTTGCTTTTCTTGTTGAAGCAGCAGATGATATTTGTTACTCAATTGTTGATGTAGAAGATGGTCACCGGATGGGTTACATACCATTTGAAAAAACTGAGTATTTACTTAATAAAATTGCAGAGATTGATATTAACAAACATCAGGAAAGCGATGTGGAAAAAGTTAAGCGATTGCGTGCCAAAGCTATCCATAATCTCATAGGGCAGGCAACTGAAATTTTCTTTGTACACGAACAAGAAATGCTTTCTGGAGAGTTTGACAAAAACCTGTTATCCCTAAGTAGTTATGCAAATGACCTAGACGAAATCGGGAAAGCAACCCAATCATCTGTTTTTCAGCATCGTAATGTCGTTAATATCCAGATAGCTGGTTATGAAGTTTTAGGAAAACTATTTTCTGAGTTTGTTAACGCTATTCTAAACGACAGCAAAAAAGCAAAATTAATCTGTCATATGCTTCCCAAAGAATATCACCCAAATTCAGACGAAGATACTTATAATAAAATTCTTAGAATTACAGACTATATCTCTGGCATGACCGATTCTTACGCTACCTGTTTATTCCAACAATTTAGTGGGATTTCTTTGGGATAAAGTGATAGCGATCGCCCACCATTCCTAAGCCTGATGAAAAGCGATGTCTGGCGACAAGCCTCTCCGCGTCTACCCTCTTGTGACTGTATCTTTTGAAATTTCCTTGCAAGATTTATATAACAAAGTAAAATTTGAGCTTGTTGAATCGAAAACGGAAAGTGCTGATGCCAAAAAAATGGGTTGAAAGAGCGTAGGCGTAGCCCATTGTACCCTTCGGGAAGCAAGCTACGCCTCCGGTCTCGTAGAGAAGATATCGCCCAATTTATCTCAATTGACAAAGGCGATCACCTGTTTTTGCTAGAGTGAAAGGTGTTAGGACTGCTCCTCAGCACAAATGGAATTAAGTTTGGGGTCTGGATTATGCCAGATAACCTCATGCAAGGTATGTTAGAAACTTTTTTAGCTTATATGATTCGAGATGAAAGCAAGCCTCTCTGGCAATATGCTCAGGATGTTGTAGCAGAAGCAAAAAATAGAGGAGCACTATTTATAGATTCTCATATTGATAAAGCTTATATTTATACGTGGTTAGCATGGCAAAAGCCACCAGGGCGACAACTGCATAACGCTATTAAGGAAGAAATTTTGAATCCACAGCATCCAAAAGCACAGACATTCGTAACCGGGTTTAAGACTTTATACGATTTATAATCCTGAGATGTATTTGATAGTGAAGAATAGCGATCGCCCCCTTCCCCCACCATCTCCCACCAACGTTAGATAAAATCACTATGGTGCTGTTTAACCCTCCCCAAGCCTGATGAAAAGCGATCGCTCTCAAACCCCTCAACCTTCTCTTCAACGTCCTGAACTACTCGCGCCAGCGGGTAATTGGGACTGTGCTAAAGCTGCTGTGGAAAATGGGGCAGATGCGATTTACTTTGGTTTGGATCGGTTCAACGCACGAATGCGGGCGCAAAATTTTACTGAAGCTGACTTGCCCCAATTGATGCAATTCCTGCACCTTCGGGGTGTCAAAGGCTATGTCACCCTTAATACACTAATATTTCCCAAAGAACTAGCTGAGGCGCAGCAATATCTCCGCACAATTATTGCAGCAGGTGTAGATGCAGTGATTGTCCAAGATGTGGGTATATGTCGGCTGATCCGTCACCTATCGCCGGATTTTCCCATCCATGCCTCAACCCAGATGACGATCACTAGTGCAGCTGGGGTGGAATTTGCTAAGTCTCTCGGCTGTCAGTTGGTGGTGCTGGCTCGTGAATGTTCCCTCAAGGAAATCAATAAAATTCAGCAGCAGATTGCCCAACGGAATTCTTCGCTACCTCTAGAAGTATTTGTTCACGGTGCTTTGTGTGTAGCGTATTCTGGTCAGTGTTTAACTAGTGAAGCCTTAGGCGGACGTTCTGCTAACCGAGGCGAATGTGCCCAAGCTTGCCGAATGCCTTACGAGTTAATGGCTGATGGGAAAGTTGCTAACTTAGCGGATCGCAAATACTTACTCAGTCCCCAAGACCTAGCTGGTTTAGAAGTGCTGCCAGATTTAGTTAAATCAGGAGTAACTTGTCTCAAAATTGAAGGTCGTCTAAAAGCTCCAGAGTATGTTGCCAATGTCACCCATGTTTATCGGCAAGCATTGGATCGAGTGATGGCGGAATTGGAAAGACCTAACCCCCTAACCCCCTTCCCTACGAGGGAAGGGGGGACAAAGGCTCCCCTCTCCGCTTCGGAGAGGGGCTGGGGGAGAGGTCAATTCGATCAAGAACACTACAATCTCGAAATGGCATTTTCTCGCGGACTCTACACAGGCTGGTTTCGCGGAATTGATAATCAAGAACTAGTTCATGCTCGCTTTGGGAAAAAGCGCGGGGTTTATTTAGGCAAAGTCACTCGCATCCACAATGAACAGGTGACACTCAAACTGGAAGCGCCAATTAAGCCAGGGGATGGAATTGTTTTTGACTGCGGTCATCCAGAGGCGAAGGAAGAAGGCGGTCGGGTTTATGGGGTGGTTCAGAAGGGTAAGGAAGCTATGCTGTCCTTTGGTCGGCATGACCTGAACCTGCACCAGGTGCATGTGGGTGATAAAGTTTGGAAAACTAATGACCCAGAACTTGATAAGCAACTGCGCCAAAGTTTTGCTGGCGATAACCCGCAATTTCAGCGTCCCATTCACCTGGAGATTTATGGAGAAGTTGGTCAGCCGTTGATCGCGATCGCCCGTGATGATCTCGGTAATATTGTACAGATAGAGTCTGCTATTTCACTGGCTGAGGCACATACCAAACCTCTAACTACAGCACGTTTACAAGAACAGTTAGGTCGTCTTGGCAACACCCCCTTCTGTTTGGGAACCTTAACCAATCACCTCAACAGTGCCGTTATGTTGCCTGTAAGTGAGTTGAACCGGATGCGGCGGGAAATTGTAGTGCAGTTGGAAGAATTGCGAAGTCAACCCAAACGTTGGCAATTAAACTTAGACGCCTCCCTTACAGATTTACTTCCCCCCCTCCCCCACTCCCCCCCTCTCCCCCTCCCCCCCTCTCTCATTGTTCTAGCAAGAAATCTCAAGCAACTCCAAGCGGCACTCGAAGCTGGAATCCAGATGCTGTATTGTGAATTTGAAGACCCCCGCGCTTACCAAAAAGCAGTGCAGATGGTACGTGACGGTCAAACTGTTGCTAATCAGACTATCTGGGTTGCGCCTCCCCGAATTACCAAACCTGGGGAAAACTGGATTTTGCAGCAAGTGCGTGCCTCAAAAGCAGACGGCTATCTAGTACGAAACTATGACCAGCTGCAATTCTTTGCAGCAGACCGCTGTATTGGGGATTTCTCACTCAACGTTGCCAACTCCTTAACTGCGGACTACTTTCAGCATCATTTTGGTTTGGAACGGTTGACAACATCCTACGATCTGAATATCGCCCAACTAGAAGACCTGCTTACCAGTTGTCCACCCCAGTGGTTTGAGGTGACAATCCATCAGCATATGCCGATGTTCCACATGGAGCATTGTGTCTTTTGTGCCTTTCTCTCTCAGGGGACTGACCACACCAACTGTGGACGACCCTGTGAGAAACATGAAGTGAAATTAAGAGATCGCGTCGGCAGTGAACACGTCCTGAAGGCAGATGTAGGCTGTCGCAATACTGTATTTAATGGCACTGCTCAAACTGGAGCCGAATACGTGCAGCGCCTCAGAGAAAAGGGATTGCGCTACTTCCGCATCGAATTTGTGAATGAGAAACCAGACCAAGTAGCTAAAACGATACATTGCTATCGTCAACTACTGCAAGGCGAGATTACAGGCTCTCAACTTTGGCGAGAGTTAAAGCTGCAAAATCAGTTGGGCGTGACTCGTGGCCCTATGGGCGTATCTGCAATCAGGTCATAGCTCATTTTCTGATCGCCCAGCTTGAAAAATCTGTTCTGCGGTCAAATTCAATTCTGGGAATATAGGCGATACGATGCGTTCCCTGGAGAGGTTGCCGCAGGTATCACTACCTCGAAACAGCTATAAATGAAAGTACCCAAGCAAAACGTTAAACTGCTCGATTACAACCAAGTAAATGCATCAAATGGGTTTGTACCTAATCTTCCTGCCCTTTCCAGCTTTGGCTGCTGGGACAATATGCATTTTGAACACCACCAACAACCAGCCTTTGAAGTAGCCGAACATGATCATACATGGCACATTATTGCTTATGGTTATCTTGGCAACTCATTGGGAGAACGCTGGCTAGATGGAACTCGCAGGGAAGAAAGACGGGAACGGGGAGACATTGCAATTATTCCTGCGGGAGTTTCCCATAGCTGTAATTGGAATGCGAAAGCTGAGTTTACGATTTTAGCAATTGAACCTGCGCTTCTCAAACAAGTCGGTGAAGATTTTATAGATAGCGATCGCATTCAACTAATTCCTCAGTTTATGTCCGAGCAAGACTTACTCATACATAGCGTTTTCTCAACTTTAAGAGATGAATTAGAGTCTAGTCAAATTGGTGGAAATCTATTAATTGATAGCCTGAAAACTACATTAGCGATTCACCTGTTACGAAAATATTGCACAACAAAAACGAAGATTTCTAGCTATAAAGATGGATTTTCATCTCTCAAATTACAACCGATAAAAGACTATATTAACGAACATCTGCATCAAGATTTAAAGTTAATTGAACTTGCTGCGATCGCACAAATTAGTCCGTATCACTTTTTGCGTTTATTCAAGCAAAGTACGGGTGTAACTCCTCACCAATATATATTGCAGTGTCGAATTGAGAAAGCAAAGTTTTTATTGCAGCACAGCGAACTTGGTATTGCTGAGATTGCTGTCAGGGTGGGTTTTTGCGACCAAAGTCACCTAACTCAGTATTTTAAACGAATTGTGGGTGTGACACCGAAACAATTCCTGCGAGGGTAATCGCAATAATTTAATAATAAAGCGCAATTTTTTTCTAGAGTCCCGAACCGCAAATTTTCTAAGCTATTAGCAGCATTGGAAAATCACAGCGATAAAATCTGGAAAAATACAAATGAAAAATCTCGACATCAATACGACAACAGTCAAAATACCTAATAATGACTTACTAATTGAAGCTTACCTCGCACAACCAGCAAGAAAGGGAAGCTTTGGCGCAGTTATTGTTTTCCAAGAAATCTTTGGTGTTAATGAAAATATTCGAGATATTACCGAATTAATCGCGAAACAAGGATATGTTGCGATCGCACCTGCGATGTATCAACGTATTGCTCCTAGTTTTGAGTTTGGATTTAGTGAAAAAGATATAGGCTACAGTCCTGAAGCCTATCAATTGGGTTTGCAATACTATCAACAAGTAAAATATTGGGAAATATTTAGCGATATTCAAGCTACTATCGCCTATCTCAAAACTTTACCTAACGTAAAAACTGATTCTATTGGTTCCATTGGTTTTTGTTTTGGTGGTCATGTTGCTTATATGGCTGCAACTTTACCCGATATTAAAGCCACAGCTTCCTTCTACGGTGGTGGGATTACAACAAATTCTTATGGAGAAGAAATACCAACATTGAATCGAACCAAGGAAATCAAAGGTACTATTTACACTTTCTTTGGTACAAAGGATTCATTCGTTTCCCAGGAAGAAAATCAAAAAATCGAAGCAGAGTTACAGAAACATCAAATCAATCATCGTGTATTTCGATATGAAGCAGAGCATGGATTTTTTGGTGGATTATTCGTCGATAAGTACCCATTTTTCGCACAGCATCCAAGTTTGAATAAAGAAGCTGCGATTGATGCTTGGAAAAATGTTCTTGAACTTTTTCAAAATAATCTAAAAGATTAGCGATGGTCAAAGACCTGCCTAATTGCGATCGCGTCTTTATGTTTGGTGCTAGGCTGGCATCAAATTATTGATAGATTTGGAAAAATAAATAGTAATGTTCATTAGACCTCTTGCAAAAGTCTTAAAGTGCCCTCAGACTAAAGTCTGGGGCTACCCGAACAAAGCTCCGTTCGCCCTACAGCCCTTTGGGCATCCTACGGCAGGCGTCTCCCCTTGGGAGAAGTTCTGAGCAAAGGAAGCCACTCTACGAGACGCTCCGCGAACGCAAGAGACAACTCTGGGCTTTATCAGTCTTTTAGGCATGAAGTCCGCCCTTGCGGACTTTGTTTTTATAGCCGCGACTTCAGTCGTCGGGTACTTTTGCAAGCAGTCTATTACACCTTCAAATATTCAAATATCTAGCCGAACTCATGCTATCTGTTTAGCAAATAATTCTTCATCACTGCGGGGTAGTTTGTCTAACTATTTCTAGAAACCCATGAACAGTTGGGGATGTTTCGTTTCTTCGCCAAATCATCGCGATCGCAACACCAACGTCTTTAATGATCGCAACTTTCGAGCTAGGTTCTTGGATATTTTTATAAACTACCCCAGTCCGTTGTAAGTTTTGCAAAGATGCTGGCACGATCGCAACCCCCATTTGGGCTGCTACTAAGCTAACAATCGTTTGCATCTGGATGGCTTCTTGAGCAACGCTGGGACTAAAGCCTGCTTGCTGACAGAGGCTGATGATTAAGTCATAGAGTCCTGGCGCTAAAATTCTCGGAAATAAAATGAAGGGTTCATTAGCAAGCGATGTCAAACAAACATCTGATTGATTCGCTAGTAAATGCGTCTCAGGTAAAGCTACCATCAGCGGCTCTTGAAAAATTGTCTCCCAACTAAATGCATTTTCTTCAATAGGTGGACGCAGGAATCCCACATCCATTCGACCTTCTCGCAACCACTCTAACTGTTGGTCTGTAGTCAGTTCATGCAACTCTAGCCTTACACCAGGAACGGAACTACGAAAAGTTCGCAGAAGAGTTGGCAAAATATTATACGCCGCCGAACTGACAAAGCCGACCACCAACTGTCCGATTTCGCCCCGACTGGTTTGTCTCCCGGTTTGGATTGCTTGCTGCAATTGCTTGAGAATTTGCTGCACTTCGCTCAAAAACACTTGCCCTGCTTCAGTTAACTGCACACTTCGTTTTGTGCGGTGAAACAGTTCAAATCCCAATTCTCCCTCTAGTTGCCGAATTTGTTGACTTAAGGGAGGTTGAGCAATGTGCAATCGTTCTGCTGCTCTTCCAAAATGCAGTTCTTCTGCCAAGGTGACAAAATAGCGTAGGTGTCGTAGTTCCATCTGTTACTTGAACTCATATCTATAAGATATTAGTTAAGCTAAAAATATATATTGGACATAATTAAAAATCTTTTCTACTGTGATGATTAGGCACTAATCAATCCAAGGCGGGTCGTTGAGGATTGACGAACTAACACACTGAAATTCCACCACTTATGAATAATCTTTCAATACCCAGTAATTATTGGGATACTTCGCTTTACGAAGATAAACACGCCTTCGTGTGGCAGTATGGCGAAGACTTGCTGAAATTGCTTAACCCCATGCCAGGAGAAACCATTTTGGATCTCGGCTGCGGTACTGGGCAACTCACAGAAAAAATTGCTTTGGCTGGGGCTGAAGTCATCGGAATTGATTATGCACCTGAAATGGTAGAGAAGGCAAGACAAAACTATCCCCATTTGCGCTTTGATGTTGCTGATGCCAGAAAATTTCAAGTAGAACAGCCATTGGATGCTGTATTTTCCAACGCTGCACTGCATTGGATTAAAGAAGCAGATGCAGCGATCGCTTCTATACATCAAGCACTGAAACCAGGTGGGCGTTTTGTCGCAGAATTTGGTGGTAGGGGAAACATAGAGGCGATCGTCAAAGCCTTATACAGTGCTTTGGCGGCAATTGGTATCCCTAAAACACAAGTAGCAAATCCTTGGTATTTCCCCAGTATTGGTGAATATGCTACGCGACTGGAACAGCAAGGCTTTGATGTCATCTATGCCACCTTGTTTGCTCGTCCAACTCCCCTAACACAAGGAGAAGCAACTATGGCGAACTGGATTCAGATGTTTGCCAACACTTTCTTAGCAGAGCTGTCTGCTGACCAACAAATGCAAGTAATTCGTGCCGTTGAAGAATACCTGAAGCCAACACTGTATCAACAAGGAATTTGGACGGCAGACTATCAAAGAATTCGCGTCGTTGCTATCAAACTTTAGATTGTGTGGGTCGTCACCAAGCAGAAACGGCAATTCTTTAGATAAATTATTTATTAATGGGTAATAGATTTTACCCATTACCCATTAATAAATTGGAGATCAATTCCCCATTAAAAATGGTATTAGCTTATGCCGAAACACAAACTGCCTAGTCGCCAGAAATCGCTCCTACTGCTACTAACTATTAGTTTCACAAGCTTACTAATCGCACCTTCACTAGCAGAAACAACCCCAATACCCCCGCCTTCTAGTGCGCCTCTGCAATTAGATTTATTAGCTCAACCAAAAGACTATGTAATTACAGCTAACACCATTAACCCAGAACGATTAACCACTCCCAGCTTATGGTGGGCAAAGGAAAATTCCGAGAACAAGCTATTGGATAACTGGATAGCATATCCAGCTTTGGAGAAAGAATCAGCCCGTGTAGACTTGATAGTTAATCAACAAATTTGGAGCTTACTAGACTATCTAGAACGCTACGACTTCGTAAATCGCTTGGGTAGCGTTACCCGGAAGGACGGTTATAACGTTCGGGTGTTTAATTATCAGCAAGAACTTTTGGCAACTTACACTTGTAACTTTAATCCAAGTCCAGCATTATGCAGTATTCAGATGAATGCTCAGAATAAGTTAGGGTTGCGACGCTCTTTATAGACAAGGGACTTTAAGAGGCAGGGGAGCAGGGGGCAGGGGGACAGAGGAGATATAATTTTAGAATGCAACAATGAGGCTCAGAACTCCGTTAATGAGGCTCAGAACTCCATTAATGAGGCTCAGAACTCCGTTAATGAGTCTTGGAACTCCATTAATGAGGCTCAGAACTCCATTAATGAGGCTCAGAACTCCATTAATGAGGCTCAGAACTCCATTAATGAGGCTCAGAACTCCATTAATGAGTCTTGGAACTCCATTAATGAGGCTCGGAACTCCATTAATGAGGCTCGGAACTCCATTAATGAGGCTTGGAACTCCATTAATGAGGCTCGGAACTCCGTTGACGAGCCTTCGATACTTGTAAACAAGCATAAAAACTCTACTCCTCTCCCCTGTGCTCCCCTGCCCCTCCGCCCCTCCGCCCAGCGTCCAATTAAGCCTTCATTTTGGCGAATAAAGACTCGTACTGTTTTACCGTTGATGGCGATAAGGGGAGCAAAAATTCACTTTTGTCGAAAACTTCACGATTACTCAGCAACAGATTCCGTAATGGTTTCTGAATGTCGGAAGCGACAATATTTGTAGAAATTGGTGAATTACTTTTAGTGAGCAAAGAAATTTGTTTAGCAATGTTTGGTTGCAAACAAAAATCAATCCATTGGGATGAGAAATCAGCCTTAGCAACACCTGTAGGACGTACCCACAAATCTGCCCAGATTGCAGTTCCTGACTGGGGGGTAACTGTGGCTAATTGCGGATAACGCCCCAGAACTGATAGCACGTCGCTTGACCAACCAACTGCTAGCCAAGTGTCTCCAATGATTAGGGGTTCCAGGTAGTTATTGGAACTGTAGAACTTCACTTGTTGGTTTAATGTCTGTAATTCCTTTTCCAAGTCTGGTACTTGGTCAAGATTCTCTGTATTGTAGGATTTTCCTAGTTTTTTTAAGACCAGACCAATCACTTCTCTGGGTTGATTTAATAAAGAAATGCGATCGCGTAGTCCATCTTGCCACAAATCACTCCAATCCTCTGGCGGCTTCAATCCCAATTCTCGAAACTTCTCACGGTTATAAACAATCACCGTACTACCCCAACGGTAGGGAGCAGCCCAAACTTTTCCTTGAGCATCCAAGTTACCTTGGTCGTTGCGCGTTACTAGTTTCTTCCACTTTTCATCCAAAACTGACCACTGTTTTAATTGGTTTTCCTGTACTTCTGGGAGTGGTTGAATCAGTTTCTGCTCAATTGCTGCTTTTAGCCAGTAATCTCCCAATGTTACTAGGTCGGCTTCAGCCACTTTTTGACCTTGCCTAAACGGTATAAAACGGCTCCATATCTCCTGACCACTAGCTTTTGATTTCTGCTGCCAATTTTGTAATTGCTTAAATAAATCCTGTATCTGCTCCACTGGAGCAAATTTTAACTGCACCTGTTGCTGTAAATCTTTATGAAATTGATTAACCACCTGACCAGGTATAGAACCTTTTAATAACTGTACTTTTAGTTTCGCCTGGTTGTTTCCGCCACAGCCAAAAAGCAGTTGCGAAAGTGCCAGTGTACTTGTACTTAGTAAAAAAGACCGTCGATCCATCGATTTTGGATTTGAAATTTTGCATAATACCTATATTAATGTCCACAAAAGTTTGATGCATTATCTAGACACTTGTATACGTATAAATTAGGTATAAAAACTATAGTAAATAATCTTCGTATAGTACTAGTTGTCTTAGTGCATCTCACCATTAATAAGGGTTGGAAATACTAACTGTAGGTTGGGTTAAGCGGAGCGAAACCCAACGTTGGGGCGCTTGTTGGGTTTCGTTCCTCAACCCAACCTACAAAAAATTAAATTTCTGAGGAATGCTGCGAAATCTAAAGAACAGACTAAGTTGAGCGAGTTTTTCTGCCAATAAATCCTTGAAAATCCACTTTTATCCCCAAAATTGTTCAGTATTACTTGCTGGGAAATATTTAGTCATATCTATCATTAAAGACTCTCTATCACATTTTGCTCAAAAAATTTGAATACTTAAATAAATCATAAGTATCTTTAAGGTTGGTAATAAATTGAATAATATAGAGAAAATATACGGTTGAAGGTATTAAATGGAGCCATTACAAAAGGAAATCTTGACGTTGAGCCAGAAAGTTGATGCCCTTTACCAGGTGATTGAGCAACTTGATGTAAAGGTTTCTCAAACTTTATCAGAGTGTTCCTTAGCAAAAACACAGGAAAGAGATAATAATTTGGAAAATAGTGAAGCTGGACGCCACCCTTTGAAAGGGCATATCAGTTTCAAGTCAGAACTGGAACATAAGGATGTATTAACAGATGGCATTTATCCAGACCTGAATCGTAAATCTGGAGATAAAAACTTAACACCAGAAATTCAAATACAACGGCTGACAGCGCAATTAACAGCAGCATATAATCGCATTGCAGCGCTAGAAGAACAATTACTCCGAGAAAGAATTCACTAACTCGTCAATAATCAATATTTCAAAGTTTTACCGGAGTTTTTTGAGTCCGGTATTTTTATTATTGGCTATTGACTAAGCATAAGCGTTTGAATTGGTCTTCAATGGCAGCCAGAAGTTGATTTTGCTGCCAATTTTGACTCAAATGAGCGGCTATACAAGCCGCTCCAGCGCCTATACCTTCTTTGACAAAGCCCTGCTCATAAGCTTGGAGTTGGGGATAACGAGAATCAGCAAAACTCAACTGAGTTGCTAATAGGGGAGGAGTTCCCCCACTCTCAGTGAGACTGCTTTTACCTAAGCTGAGGGCTAAGTCAACCGTACCGCCAGTAGGATCTTCTGCTACCCAGCGGGTTGTGCCTACGACTACTTGTGCTGGTCGCCATGACAAAGAGTAAGCTTGAGCGATCGCACTCATCAAAGCATAAACCGCCAGCATTTGCGTCCCACCAGCCAGCAAAACTCCACAACTGCGGCTAGCAGCGATCGCCATCCCAGCTACCACCACTTGCATCGGATCGCCCACTGCTGCGACAAGTTGTAAAGGATCAATTGGGAGAGATGAAGAAGATATTACTGTTACTTCCCCTGCTCCCCCTACTCCCCCTCTTCCCCTCATCCTCTCCAACCCAGCTTGGACTACCGCCCACTTTTGTGCATGGTTACAAACAGGATGGCTACTATTGACTTTTCCCGCTGCTTCTATACCCAAACCAGTTAAAATCGCCAGAGCGGTCGTGGTACCTCCAACGACGCACTCGCCTAAAATCAAATACCCCTGTTGGTTATTAACAGCAAGGCGTTCTCCCCACAGTAAACCTTGCTCTAGTAAATGGCGTACCGTTGTTAGTTCCATAGCAGCGCCTTCACTTAAACACCTAGCAGGAGTGCCACCCAAATCAATTGCTGGCACAGCAGGAGGTTGAGGCAAACCAGCATTAAATAAATAAACTGGTATCTTTAGCGCCTCAACAACAGCCCGAGAAATCAGTACAGGTGAAGCCCCAGCCGCCAGCGGTGGAAGGGGATATTGAGGGTTTTGTTTGCAACCGGAATACAAAAACTCGGCATCAGCACAAGCAGTATATTTCCGATCCTCTGGAGTGCGACCAGCGGCGGAAATCCCTGGAATCAAACCAGTTTCAGTAAATCCTAAAACGCACGCCAACAAAGGTAGACAACCGCGATATTGTCGCAGCCATTCTTCACCTTGTTCTATTTGGGTATAAATACTAATCATAAGTCAAGAGTCAAGGGTCAAGGGTCAGGGGTCAAGGTTAATTACTCTGGACTTTTAACTTTTGACTTTTGACCCTTAACTTTAGACTAACCTTCATAATCCATAAGGACTTGTACCCAACGTGGCGGGCGTGGAATGGGATTTCCCAGGCGTTCAAAAAGCAACCATGCTGCCAGGTGTACCACAAAGAGATAAATAAAGTTGTGGAGGATAATTAAGGCGATCGCCCCTATTTGAATTAAAAACACACTCGGATTCGCCAATAAACCCAACTTCAGGAATAGCCACTCGATAAACTCTGTCACCTGGGTAATCAGATAAATCCACAGGTCTTCACCTGATAAGACAGATAGCAACCACAGCCGAAAAAATACGCCCAAAGTGCCCAGTAGCGTACCCAAGGAGATGGAAACAATCCAGGGAACACGACGACGATACCATGTTGCCCCCAAAAGCACACCCATAAACCCATAAGGCATGACGTACAAAAGACTGCGGAATGGCCCCATGAGTACTGCCAACAACAGCCCAGAGGTGAGGGCTGACATCCATGCTGCTCGTTTGCCCCAACGCAGATAAACTAGTGCGATCGGTACTGGAAAGAATATCCGCAACAACGGTCCCAGCGGAAAGTAAAAATTAATAAACCAAATCAAGCTAGCAGTACTGGCTAAAAACGCTGTTTCCACCATTCTCAAGGGTGCATCAATCTTTATTCGGGGAGGTAGCCGTGTGCTTTGGTTTCCAGAGTTCAGCGGAGTGTTATGTTGTGTTAAACTTTCTTGCTTATCTAACCATTGATTGATGGGAGTTGGGGATTCAGGGGTTGGATCTTCCTCCGGTTCATCTGGCAGAGAATCTAAAATGCTCATATCTGACAAGTTGTTAAACAATCATTCTTTCTAAGGCTGACAAATCGGGAATACAAATAATGTCCTGATCCCGTTTAATCAAGCCTTTTTTTTCTAGTCTTGTCAATACTCGTGTCACTGTTTCTCGCGCCAGCCCACTCAAACTACTCAATTCCCGGTGAGGTAAATTGGGAATTTCTGTGCCTGTATGCCCTTTTTTTCCTTGCCCTTCTGCCAAAAACAGCAATGTGTCTGCTACCCGCGACTGGCTATCAGATTCCCGCAACCGCAATCGCCGATTTACTTGTCGCAAACGTCGTGCCATCAGTTGGGATAATCGAACTCCCGCCAAGGGTTCTATCTGAAGTAACTTCACAAAATCCTGAGCAGGCATACTGCCAATTACCGTAGGAGTCAGAGTAATTACATCGGTGGATCGAGGTACTTCATCTAACGCTGCCATTTCCCCAAACAATTCTCCTTTACCGAGAATATTCAGCGTTACCTCTTTGCCTTCTAGATTGTAGGTGCGAATTTTTACCCATCCATTCCCAATAAAATACACAGAACCGCCCCAGTCATTTTCCAGCAGAATCACTTGATTTGCTGGGTGAGAACGGGTGACAAGATGGGCGAGGGCTGTTTCCACAACAGCTTCTGGCAACCCTTGAAAAAAGGGAGCCGACGACGTGATCATCCAGGGATTAGCGGGTACCTGCAAGCTATATCGGTCTTCCATTACGACATCTTTACTCAAGCGGCTATATACACGACGAACAAGAGCGCTATCTTAAGCCTAAGCTATCAAAGCACAGTCCCTTTCAAAGATAAAACTAAACTATGCTACACAAGAAAGCGACAATAGCGTTTTTTTAAACAACCTTTTATAGGTTTAAACCAGGTAAAAGTCTTGTAAAAAGTAGTTTATGGCCAGCCGAATTACTCCTGAGGAGCTAGCCGCACGCAAACTTGATTACCTAAAAATACAGGCAAACAACATTAATGATACTCAAGGTAGTAAATTTTTGCTCACGTATTTTAGTAGTTGTCAGCAAGAGGAAAGTAAGTAGAAAAAATATCATCTTGCTATCCACTTACTCTGTCGGAGCACGATTTAACCCAGTAGACGCCTGCCTGGTATCTACTGGGCTTGTCGATTTGATACCCGTGTCGCAGTATTGATTACCAAACGTAGTTTGCTTAATTGTTGCATTTTTTTCTATGTTTTATGCTATTAAGTCCGTGTGGTTGTAACATTGGCTGTCTAATGAAAGAACACAGTGCCGTGTAAACTGCCGCGCTAGCGGAACTGCGGAATACTGTGTATACAATACTACGATTAGCTATCAAGCTAATCTTCTTAACCAGACGCTGATTAATTAACAATTGCCACGACTTCCAACAATCCATAACATAATGGCAGTCAAAAGTCTGAGCAGCAACTTTTGCCACTCAAAACTTCGGTAAATTGTAAAGTAATTACCACACTGATTGACGTACAGTTCTAGCTAAGGTATTTTAAAGTGACTTTCCGCGCAGATGAAACTCAAAAACTGATCGCAGACATTGACAACTTACTTGCCAGCGGCGGTAAGCGCCTACCTAGATTGTTGTCTGGTCAGGCGCAAGAGCCTAAAGAAGTTTTACAACGAATTCGCGAATTTCTAGTTAAGCTACAAGAAAGTGAGGCATTAGCAAGCGGTACCCAAAATCAGCCCTCTGGACAGCTAATATCACCTTTGTTAGCGAAATTTGTTGATCAAGGTAACAATCAGTCTTCACTATCAAAGGACGAACCCGAGCAAGAGCAGAGTCCTATTGAGGAACAATTAAAAAGTGAATTTTCCAGATTGATACAGCCCTTGCAAGCAGAATTAGAAGGGCTATTGCAAGAGCGAGCAGCTCTTGTCCAGGAAATTAGGCAGCTAGAGCAAAGGCGATCGCAAAACTACTCCTTAGCACAGCAGTTGGCAAAGCAGGAGCAGATGATTTCCGAGTTTTTACAGGTACTCATGTCTCGCCTTGTGCCGACTTTAACACCACAGTTAGCACAGAATCTAGCAAATTCTTCCAGTTCCTCAATACCAAATAATAGCGCGATCGCAGAACTAGCAACCTCCACAACTCAACCTTTGTTAGAGTCCCCAGATCGCGTGGAACGGTTTACACAGTTGTCCAGAGATCTGGATCAACGCTTACTATCACTAGATGGGACTGTGAACGTTGTCTTTGAAGCACTACAGCGCAACATTAATACTTATCACGAGTCTTTATCGCAAGCGCTGGCAAGAATGCATAGCAAAGGAGTGCAAGGCGAACAATTGATGGCGAGCTTTCTCAACAATTTAACCCAGCATTTGCAGCAACAATCTTTTAGTTCCCAGCCATCTTCCCTTGGTTCAGAAGCTGAAACACTAGCTTTATTATCATTATTGGCTGATCCAGAAATAGTGCAGTCAACTGATAACAATGCTGAGGTTGCGCCACAGTCGTTAGAGTTGATAGAGTCAGAAATTTTATCAACTTTAGCAATTAATTCTGAGCAACAAGATACTGATCTGGATGCAGTACTGCTGCAACTTGGTGTAGACGCGCCTGAATCTTATTCAACCTCAACGGAATTACAGCAAGATAATTTTGAGTTAATTGGTGATGAAGTAGACCAACTTTATGCCAGTTTGTTTGGTACTAGCAATATTACAGGCTCTCCATCGGCGTTGAATATTCCTGAAAGCCCACCTGAACCTCCAAGCAATCAACTGCAACAAGAGGATTCTACGGTTGTGATACCAGATCCTTGGTCTAACGAGCCAGAGGCTGGCCTTTTGGATCTGAACAACACTGATCCAGAAGAAACCCAAGAGGTGGTAGTACAACCCACTGACTCATTATCAGAGTCACAACAAGCATTGCTTTTTGAAGAGGATACTGACCTAGCCACACCTGTTGGTTTCTTTACCTTGCCACAAGAAGCAGTTTTGCCAACAGACAGTTTGCCCGTACAACTCCGTGTTCCACCAGCCAATGCTGATACCATTACAACTCTGACTGACCTGTTAGTTCATGCAGACGATGACCAGCAACAGTTGGAAATATCATCCTCTGTGAATGATACAGTAACCACAGCACCAACGACTTTAGAATCAGCAGGAATTGCGATAATCGCAACATCAGAAGTAGTAATTAACGATGATGAGCAAAAAAGCCCCTTAGATAATTACATTCCTGCTTCGCCACACGAAAATTTGCTTTCCTCTGAGGAAACCCAGACTCTATCTGTACCCGATATTTCGTTGGATGAAGAGCAGTTGCAGCAATTGGATTGGGATTTAGCTAATTTTGATAGGCAGCTAAATTCTACGTCGCAGCCTGCTACTAACTTGGACAGTTACCAGGAAGCGGCTAGTAAAATTCAAGACATGTTCTCCACGGCTTCCCCTCAAATCGAATCTCCTTCCAGGCAACTCTTGCCAGAAAATCTACAAACACCAGAGAATACTGCAACTCCTGCTGTTTCCTCTGTGGAAGTTCCTCAGGCAGAAGTTGACTTAGACTTCAGCCCAAAAACTGAAAAAAAAAAGCAAGTCACAAATCCTGTCCAAGAAAGTTCTTCAGTTGCAATTTCCAACTCTATAAATAATCCAGAAATTCCACTCAATGTTCTGGAATCGGTTTGGTATCTCGGAATTGATTTGGGTACAACTGGGATTTCGGCAGCACTGTTAAATAGTTCCACTTCTGTTGTATATCCTATTTACTGGTCAGCAGAAAAACAACCAGGAACAACTTCCTTCCAGCAATCGTTTCGTTTACCAGCAGAGGTTTATCTACCTGCGGCTTCTGTACCTCACAAAGAGAATGAAAGCATTGAAGCACAGGAGCAGACAGCACCTGCGGCTGTTGCCTCGGAGAAAGTCTCTGACCCGTCGGCTACTACTTCTACATCTAGACCGGTACCAGATTCGACGAACAATCTTTACTCAGCGCAGTTAAAACCCTATTTACAAGTAGCCATTCCCTACAAGAGTGAACAACAAAAATGGGAACCTGTGTTGCAATTAAATGAATTTTCCGCAGGTCCTTTGATTTGGGTTGTGCGATCGCTCTCTAAGCTACTATTAACTCTAAGATCTGATCGCACCAGTACCACTCCTAGTTTAATTGCAGCTGCTGTTGGTATTAACGAGCAAACTTTCCAGAAAATTATTAATAACATTGCTGGTGTAATCTGCACCTGCCCATCTAGCTGGTCAGAACAATATCGCTTTAATGTGCGGGAAGCTGTAATTACTAGTAAACTTATCCAACATCCCCAACAAGTATTTTTTGTTGAGGAAGCGATCGCGAGTCTGTTGCCGGAACTTGATGGTGCTAACGGTGAACAAGTACAATTAAGCGAACGTCAAGGTTTGCGGACGACAAAAACCAGCGAACATCCTCTTATTGGCAATACCCTCGTCATTAATATTGGGGCAACTACAACAGAAATGTTGTTAGTCGATTTGCCAGAAAACCTGGTGCAATTGACACACAATGATTTCATGCTCCACAGTTTTGCTTACGCTGGCAAGGGAATTGAGCAGGACATTATCTGCCAACTGCTCTTACCACCCAAATCTCGCCAATCACGCATAGAACCACAAGGCGATAGCAAAACTATTAGCAGTAACCCTTGGCATTGGCAACCAGCCATTCCTGGTTTAGACCAAATGCGTTGGCAAAGTTTGGGGTTGGAAAAATTAGAACTACCCAGGGTCGGCGAACCGGATCTCACTGCTCGCATTCGCCTCCAGCAGCGTCTAGAGAGTTCGCTTTTGGGACAGGCGGTATTAGATGCAGCGCTTGCCCTGAAGCTGATTTTGCAACACCAAGAGTCTTTTACCTTAGAATTGGCTGATCAGCGCTGGATTTTGCAGCGACGAGACTTAGAAAGTCAAGTGTTTATCCCGTTTGTGCGCCGCTTGAACCGAGAACTCAACAAGTTATTGGTAGCTCGTGGCATACCAACAGAAGCAATTAATCAAGCTATCCTAACTGGTGGTGTGACTTCTGTAGGAACAGTGAACCGTTGGCTACGGCAAAAACTCACCAACGCTAAAATTATCCAAGATTTATATCTCGGCGAAAACGGCGCTCCCAGTTGTAGTCGGGTTGCCTATGGTTTGGCGCTGCTGCCTCTGCATCCCCAAGTTTTAGAAATACCCAGGCAACAGTACACTGATTATTTCCTGTTCACGGAATTGCTGCGGCTTCTACCAGATAAACCTCTATCTTTCGGTGAAATTATCCAGTTATTTGAGAGCTGTGGCATCAACACCCGTACTTGTCAGCAACGCTTACTGGCTTTCTTGGAAGGTGAACTACCTCCAGGTTTGATACCTTCGGTCATAGACTCAACCTGGCTCACCCAGAGTTCACAGGAAAATTCTGACTACAAAGCGATCGCTAGTGCACCACTTTTTGACAAACAAGGGAGTCTCACCTATCGTCCCAATTCCCAACAACTACTTTCTCTGCGTCATTATTTAGATGTGATCAAAGCTAGCAATCAACAATCACTGGAGGAACCTTATACGGTGAATTTCGTCTTAGAGGTTCATAATTAAAACTAATGCCTCAGGACAGCCTGATCTTCAAGAAATATATCAGCTACAATATGCAGTTCTGGGAGTAAACGTTAACATTTACTCCCAGAAGTGGGTGTTATTCTAACATTTGTTCTTTTTCTTTTAAGAAATAAAACTATAAATTTAAAATCCCGACCTTAATTGTAAGATTCTATGAAATTTGAGTTTTCGGTTATTTGCTGGTTAAAATTTTACCTATATTAATACTCAGTCAAAACTTAGTAGAAACGATAAAAGAAGTAAAAACCGAATAAAAATTATTTTTATGTCTACTTTTACTACTGATACAAAAAGTCATGTTGTGGATCAGTTAACGCTTGTGAATCATCTTTATTCAGTTAATCTTTTACAACAGCCTTTACACCCTTCAACTATAAGTATTACAAAACGATTAATTGACATTATTGGAGCCATTGTTGGGCTGATGCTCACTTTTATGGTAGCAATTCCTGTAGCGATCGCTACTCTTTTTAAAGATCCAGGCCCAATATTTTATTCCCAAATTCGCTGCGGTCTGAATGGAAGATCCTTCCGGATGTGGAAATTTCGTTCGATGATCGTCGGTGCTGATAAACTCAAGCATTTAGTCAAAAATCAAGCCAAAGGTCACATCTTTAAATCTGTTGACGATCCTCGCATTACTCATTTGGGTAAATTCTTACGACGTACTAGCTTGGACGAATTACCTCAATTTTGGAATGTCCTGGTGGGAGACATGAGTCTAGTTGGTACTCGTCCACCCACTCCTGATGAAGTCATGCATTACGAACCACACCACTGGGAAAGATTGCGAGTCAAACCAGGTATAACCGGAGAATGGCAGGCTCACGGCCGTTCTAGCATCAAAGATTTTGAAACCATTGTCAGTATGGATATAAATTATCAGCGCAAGTGGTCTATAACCTACGACCTAAATCTGATTATTAAAACTATTTGGGTAGTCTTAAAAAAGAGTGGTGCTTATTAATTGGGGAATGGGGAACTTGTACTGAGCGCAGCCGAAGTATGGGAAATGGGGAATGGGGAATGGGGAATGGGGAATATAATTTAACCCTTGACCCCGCTACCAGTTTCAGTGGGTACAATATAACGTTGTAAAAATAGAAATAGTACCAATACTGGGGCAATTGAAATTATTGAGCCAGCGGCTACCAATCGCCAGTCAAGAGAAAACGTACCTGCAAGCTTTGCTACTCCTAAAGGTAGGGTATATAAATTTTCGTCTTGGATAATAATTAAAGGCCACAAAAAGTCACTCCAAGCGCCAATAAATACGAAAATAGCTAGGGTGACAAGTGCTGGGCGAATTGCTGGCAACATTACGTGCCACCATAAGCCTAATTCCGAGCTGCCATCCATGCGGGCGGCTTCTTCTATTTCTTTGGGGACACTCATAAAAGCTTGTCGCAATAGAAAAATACCGAAAGCGGAAGCTAAACTAGGAAAAATGATACCCAAATAAGTATTTCTCAAACCCAACTGAACCGTCAAAATGTAGAGGGGAATCATCACGATCTGGAAGGGAATCATAATCGTGGAGACAATTGCAATAAAAATCCAGTCTCGCCCCACAAATGATAGTCTTGCCAACGGGTACGCAGCTAAAGCGCAAAACAATAGGTTCAAGCCAACAGTCAGCACTGACACCAAAGTACTGTTATATAGGTACTGTCCAAAAGGTAAAGAGTTCCAAACACTAAAGAAGTTATCTAGTGTAGGCTGACTTGGCAGTAACTGCGGCGGCGATTGCAAGATATTTTCCGTTGGCGATTTTAAGGCTGTGCTGATTAGCCATAGCAATGGGAAGAGCGTTACTAGTGCGATCGCTCCTAAAATTACATACATCACCACAATGTTAGGTTGTGAATTGCGCCTGAAAAAATTCATAATTGCTCTGAATTTACTATCTTGAAATCTAATTATAATTATTCTGTGGTTTCTACGTTTTTTAATTAAGTACCTTTTGCGTAAGACAGTAAGGGTATTAATCAAAATTTAGAAATGTTTCAATACTCTTAATAAGTAACTGCTTTTCTTGATAGCTAAAAACTCTATAAGAATAACACTGATAGAAACTAGGAAAAACATCCACGTAGCAAATTAAGATAAAACATTTGGTTGCATAAATAATCAAAAAATCTAAAAATTTATAACATAAAAGCTATTTAAACCCATTTTGTGTACACACAGCTTTCAGAGGTTTATCCCAAGGTTCAATAGGTAGTTGGGGTAAATAGCCGAAGTCAAACACAATTCCTATAGTTGGCTTTGTAACCCAATCAGGTGAACTGAGCAAGCGATCGTAATATCCTCCCCCATAGCCCAGGCGATATCCTTGATAGTCGCAAGCAACACTGGGGACGAGAATCAAATCCACGTCAACAGGCTCGATTTTTGGAGCGGCGGGATGGGGTTCGCTAATCCCATAAGCACCAATTTGGACAGAATCTCCAGGTATCCAAATATGCCAAAACAGGGACTTACCAACGCAACTAGGGAAACCCCAACGGTATTTGGTGTCTGCAAATAATGGGCTAAGGTCAGGTTCTTGACGAAAGCTGAAATAAGCAAGTATTGTTTTTGCTTGGGTGAGTAAAACAGAAGTTTGCAAATGAGAGCAAATGCGATCGCTCTTTTCTCTCCACTCTCGAACGGGCATTGATTGACGTATTTTCAGCAGATTGCGGCGTAGTTCTGCTTTATTTAATTGACGATCAATGTTGTCCATAAAAATTTACGTTGTCAAAGCAAATAAGGTGGGCATCGCCCACCTTACAACACCCTACACTAGTACTCGTTATACAGCGTATTGACGATACCATTCAATCGTATTCTTTAGCCCTTCCTGGAAGCTCACTTGAGCAGTGAAATTAAAGGCTTGTTTTGCCCGTTCTGTATCTAAACAACGGCGGGGTTGACCATTAGGCTTATCAGTTTCCCAGACAATTTCACCGTCAAACTCCATCAGTTCGCAGACGAGTGTAATTAAGTCACGGATGGAAATTTCATAACCCGTGCCCAAGTTAACTGGTTCCAAGCCGTTGTAAAATTGAGTACCCATGACAATTCCTCGTGCCGCATCTTCTGAATACAGAAACTCACGGGTAGGACTACCATCGCCCCAAACTGGGAGCTGCTTTTCTCCTTTAAGTTGGGCTTCGTGAACTTTGCGAATTAACGCTGGAATGACGTGGGAACTTCCGGGGTCAAAGTTATCTTCCGGTCCGTACAAATTCACTGGCAGTAGGTAAATGCCATTAAAATCGTACTGCTGGCGGTAGGATTGTAATTGGACTAAAAGCGCTTTCTTAGCAATTCCATAAGGAGCATTGGTTTCCTCTGGATAGCCATTCCACAGGTCATCTTCTTTAAATGGCACTGGGGTAAATTTTGGATAAGCGCAGATAGTGCCTACACAGACAAATTTTTCTACTCCAGCTTGATGGGCAGCGTGAATTAGCTGTGTTCCCATGATTAAGTTATCGTAGAACAACTCTGCGGGTTTCTTTTGGTTAAGACCAATACCGCCGACGTGAGCGGCTAAGTGGATAATTATGTCTTGCTGGTCAACTGCACGTTGGCAATTTTCCCACACACGTATGTCGCACTGGCGCGATCGCGGTATTGTAATCTTCTCACGGTCGGCTCCTGCCTTACAAAGCTGATCTATCACCTGACGACCTAGGAACCCCGCCCCACCAGTGACGAGAATCCGTTTATTTTGTAGTTCTAAGGCGGTCATATTTTTATCCTCAGCAGTGTGAATCAGAAGTGGAGAGCGCCTAGTTCTTGACGAGTAGTAGCGATATCATGTGGAAATTGCGAACCATTTCCATTGGGTGAAGTGTGACCCAAAGCTTGTAAATCTGCTTCCACCATCAAAGCCACTAGTTCTTTAAAAGTTACGGACGTTTTCCAGCCTAACTTCTGCTGTGCTTTGGTAGGATCGCCAATTAGCAAGTCTACTTCAGATGGACGAAGATACCGCTCATCAAACTCTACATAATCTTGCCAATTGAGATTTACATAACCAAATGCCAGTTCCAAAAACTCCTTCACTGAATGAGTTTCGCCGGTAGCAATCACGTAATCGTCTGGTTGCTCTTGCTGCAACATCAGCCACATTGCTTTAACGTAATCCTTTGCATAACCCCAATCCCGCTTAGCATCAAGATTGCCCATGAAAATCTTTTTCTGCTTACCTGCAACAATTCTGGCAACCGCCCTAGTAATTTTACGTGTTACAAAGGTTTCACCACGGCGGGGTGATTCATGGTTAAAAAGTATACCATTACAAGCAAATAAACCGTAAGACTCACGGTAGTTTATTGTTTGCCAATGGGCGTAAACTTTAGCACAAGCGTAAGGACTGCGGGGATAAAATGGTGTTGTTTCGTTTTGAGGTACTGCTTGTACTAAACCATACATTTCCGAAGAACCTGCTTGGTAAAACCGCACTTGAATTCCAGTGCGTCCTTGGTAATCCCGAATTGCTTCTAACAAACGCAGTGTTCCCATTCCTACTGCGTCCACCGTGTATTCCGGTGAATCAAAGCTAACCCTTACATGGGATTGAGCGCCTAGGTTGTAAATTTCTATTGGCTGAACTTCTTCTAAGATGCGCCGCAGCGTTGTACCATCCGTCAAGTCACCGTAGTGGAGAAACAACCGCACACCCTCTTTGTGAGGATCTTCATAGATGTGATCGATGCGGTCTGTGTTGAAGGTAGAAGTCCGGCGAATAATGCCATGAACTTCATAACCTTGCTCTAGCAAAAACTCACTCAGATATGAACCATCTTGACCGGTAATACCAGTAATCAACGCTCGCTTCTGTTGCGTCATGCTCAATTTTCCTTATTGTCCTTATGAAAAAGTTACAGGCAATTTGATACAACCTAGCAGCTAATTGCTAAATTGCCTAATGTGAAACATACGAGTCCTAGTTAATACTGGAACTTCATCGTAAATAAATATACTTAATGAAAAGTAATTTAACAAGTAAGCCGGGTCCAAGTTAAATCAATATTTCTTAAAGATTGTGTATATTTTTTTAAAATTCACTAAAAACTCATACATTTGTCAATTTTGTGAAGTTTGAATAAAGTGGGTATTTTAGATTGACCAAAACCTATTCTCTTACTAAAAGAAAAAGAATTAAATTGCGTTGTGGTGTTTAAACATGAGTGCCTCGACGTGAGTAATTTGATATATAGCCAACAGCATATAGATTAGGACATTTTCAAAACGTCAATACCAGGAATAGTAATGCTTTTGCCTCCTGCATAGCTGCTATAACTGTTCAGCCTCCAAAAAATAATAGGTATTTGGGGGGCATTAGCTGCCCCACAGAACCAGCCCTAGGTATTTTTATCAGTATGCTCCGTTATTTTTGGGCATAATGACCACATCAATAGTTTTCAAGATGATCCATAAATCGAGCCAAAGATTCCTAAATTTGACATAATGCAGGTCTATTTGGACTCGTCGAGGGTATGGAATATCATTACGTCCAGATACTTGCCACAAGCCAGTGATTCCTGGACGGATTGTTAAAATCTCGTCGATGTGATAACCATATTTTGGTAGTTCTTCCGCTACTAAGGGTCGCGGACCAACAACACTCATGTCCCCTGTTAAAACGTTCCAGAACTGGGGAAATTCGTCTAAGCTAGTAATTCGCAAAAATCGACCAATTTTAGTAATCCGCGGATCTTGCTTGAGCTTAAAACTCGTTTCAAATTCTTGCCGCATCTGAGGGGATGTTTCCATCATTTGTACGAGAACTTCGTCGGCATTGCTCACCATTGTGCGGAATTTAATACAATTAAAGCGTTTGTAGTTTTTCCCGACTCGTTCCTGGACATAAAAAATCGGGCCTTCTGAGCTTATAGCAATTAGCAAGGCCAAGATTAAATAGATGGGGAGGAACAAAATCAACACCAACAGCGAAAACACTATATCAAACAGTCGCTTGGCAAACTCTCCGTTTAAACCCTGAAAAGACAAACCTTTGGGTTTAACCCTAGCTGTCTTCGTTTTTTGACCACGTTTTAAGAAAGTACGCGATCGCTTGCCGGAGAGGAGTGAGCTCTGGGCAGTCATCATACTCCTTAACAATCCACACCACACATAGTCCCAATCTTAAAGCCAAAAGGAGGTGCTTCTGGGGGGAAATTGCCAAAAGCCTACAAAACAGATAAATAAATCTAGACCATCATTCCCATGAAGGCCTTTTTGCGTTGCACTTTTCTAAAAAATCTAGGTAGCGCTCTGCAAAGATTTGTGGCGAAAACTGTGCGGCGTGCGATCGCATATACTCAGGATTGAAAAAACCCTCATGCATTTCAAATTTTTCCACTGCTGCAACTAAAGCTTCCTCCGTTTGCTTTTTGAAGAATATACCAGTTCCTGTATCCCCACAGGAGTGAATATCTCGTACAGTTTCTAGAGCACCTCCTGCACCATAAGCAATCACTGGAGTCCCACAAGCTTGCGCCTCTACTAAAGCAATGCCAAAATCTTCACAAGCTGCATACACAAACGCCTTGGCATTAGCCATATATTTTTTTACCACATTATCGGGTTGCCATCCCAATATTTGTATATTAGAATTTGCCATTTCGCGAATCTTTTTCATTTCAGTTCCTTTACCGATTACTACCAATGGTCGTTTTAGTTGATTAAAAGCTTTGATAATCAAAGCTACCTGTTTGTAACTCTCTAACCGGGAAACTGTCAGGTAAAAGTCCTCTTTCTGAGTAAAAAATGGAAATGCCTCGATATTCACTGGCGGATAAATGACTGTTGCTTCTCGCCGATAGCAGCGCCAAATGCGGCGAGCTATATGCTGTGAATTGGCAATAAAGTAATCAACGCGATTTGCACTTAATACATCCCATTGGCGCAAACGATGCAATAAATATCGCGTCATCCACCCAGCTAAACCACTACCTACCTTGCTGTGGCGCAAATAATCAAAAGTCAAATCCCAGGCATAGCGCATAGGGCTGTGGCAGTAGCAAATATGCAACTGCTCAGAAGTGGTAAGGACTCCTTTAGCGACAGCATGGGATGAAGACAGAATTACGTCATACTGTCGCAAATCCAGTTGTTCAATCGCTAACGGCCACAAAGGCAAATATTTTTGTACACCGTTGCGGGCGTAGGGAAATCGCTGGAGAAACGTCTTACCAATCTGACGCTTGTATAAATAACTTTCAGGATTGCTGGATTCAAAGTCGATGAGGGCGTACAAATCAGCATCGATGTGATTCAAAATTTCCCGTACAACGAGTTCTGAACCGCCGGTGGCTTTAGGCGTTAGCCACTCATGAACCAGAGCATATTTCAAGGGCACAGCTAACTTGAATAGATGGAAAACACTTAGGCAATTTATGAGGTTAACTGAAAAGTTTCCCGTTGTGATCAATAAATGGGAAGCGCCCCAGATTAGCACTAAGACGCAATCCTCATCTAAGAGGTTCCAGAGAGATGCTGTAACCTGATAACCTCAAATTGGGAACTGGGGACTGGGGATTGGGTATTGGGTATTGGGTATTGAGAAGAGTTTATTTTTTATCTCTTTCCCAGTCCTTAGTCCCTAATCCCTAGTCCCCAATCCCTAGTACCCCGACAACTGATATAGGAATTGGGAATTTATGCGAATTCTGATTATGGGTGGCACTCGGTTCATTGGTGTCTACCTGACTCAACTACTGGTGGAACAAGGACATGAGGTGATACTGTTCAATCGTGGTAATCGTCCAGCACCTTCCTTGCCGAGAGTAGGACAAATTACAGGCGATCGCACTGACGCAACTCAACTAAAGGAAAAGTTATCACAAGAAAAGTTCGATGTCATTTTTGACAATAATGGACGGGAACTTACTGACACCCAACCACTGGCAGAAATTTTTCAAGAGCGGGTGCAACATTTTGTGTATATGAGTTCTGCGGGAGTGTATCTCAAATCTGATCAATTACCCCATGTAGAAGGCGATACCGTCGATCCCAAAAGTCGTCATAAAGGTAAGCATGAAACAGAAGCTTATCTAACGCAATTGGGATTACCTTTTACCTCCATTCGTCCAACTTACATTTATGGCCCCCGTAATTATAATGAGTTGGAAAGCTGGTTTTTTGACAGAATTGTGCGCGATCGCCCCATTCCAATTCCTGGTAACGGATTGCATATCACTCAGCTAGGTCATGTAAAGGACTTAGCCAAAGCAATGACTCAGGTTTTAGACAATGAACGAGCAGTTGGGCAAATTTATAATATCTCAGGCGATCGCTTTGTCACTTTTGATGGTTTAGCCCGTGCTAGTGCTGTCGCGGCTGGCAAATCACCCGATGCTGTGAAAATTGTCCACTACGACCCGAAAAAGTTTGATTTCGGCAAGCGCAAAGCTTTTCCAATGCGGGTGCAGCATTTCTTTGCTTCGGTAAATAAAGCTATTACAGAATTGGGTTGGCAACCAGAGTATGATCTGATTTCTGGGTTACAAGACTCTTTGGAAAATGATTATCTGGCATCTGGTCGGGATAAAGCCGAGGTAGATTTTTCTGTGGATGAAGAGATTTTACAAGCTTTGTAAGCAACACATTATAGGGGTACAACGTTATTTGTGCCCTGACAAAAGACTGATGCGATCGGCTTTGCCACTGCCCCTTGGGCAATCGCGTAGCAGCTCCCTATAGGAGCATCGCATCGTCATACCTCATTGGGGTCAATGCCCAACTCTCGCAGTCGTGCTGCTAATCGTTCAGCCCGTTGGCTTTCCTGTTCTACTGGGGTAGGAACCCAATTTCCAGTCGCATCGTACCAGCGTAGCCACAATCGCTCAATTCCTTGATAAGAACCTTGCCAAAGTCCTAAGCCCAGTTGCAGACCGGGCATCCATACCTTTGGTGTACTTAAGTCCAACTCGCTGTAACGGTCTGCAACTAGTTGGAAGGCTTGTAGTTTGTCGGTGTAGCGGTTAAACACGATGTAGTAGGGAATTCGCAAAATCCGCTCATAAACTTCCCACTTCGTCGGCGGTTGGTTAATCTCCCGGAGAGTTTGTCCTAAATCTTCTTTTTCAGTCCCAGGAGATAGCAGCTCTACCGCTACAAAGGGAGCAACTCCTTCTTGCCAGATGACATAACTTAAACGCAAGTTCTGCTGTTCATAGAGACGGGAGACTCCCACAGCAGCAAACCAGTCCGGGCGTTTGTACCACAGTGTATTCTTAATGTCGTAATAGAGGTTTAAGTCACTGGCAACAAATACCTCGTCTGGTGGATAGTTGGGTGGAAAAAACGTTTCCCGCAAAAGCTGGGGTTGAAAAACATGAAATTCGTCGGGCAAACCAGGCTCCTTGGGATCTTCACTGGGAAGATCATACATGGTAGGTAGAGCTTCTTTGGCAGGGCGAGGAGGGTCTGTTTGATACATAAAAGTCAAAAGTTAAAAGAAAAATTTTTTCTTGTACCTGCGAGAGACGCGATCGCTTGTGTCTTTATTTTTTACTGTAGAGTGATCGTGTTATTTTCCTCTGGATTGCTCAAATCACAAGGTTTTTCTAACTATTGAATATAGCAATCCCAGTTGATTTGTGAAGAACACCTGTTGATTTGTTGTTAACGAATCGTGTAAATATTACTGAAATTATTTCTGTTAATAATATGACTGATGTTTTACAATATCCACTCCGCAATATTCTAGAAGCGCGCGCCCGCTTGGGTGAAGCCCCTATCTGGGATGCAGCCCAGAAGCTGCTTTACTGGGTCGATATCTATAACCATCGGGTACATCAGTTCAATCCTGCCACAGGAAATAATACCTTTTTTGATGTGGGAGATGTAGTAGGTGCGATCGCTCAAGCAGGTGCAAATCGATTAATTATAGGGCTGCGTCATCACCTGGCTTTCCTCAACACTCACACAGGTGAAGTAACCCCAATCGCGGAGATTGAAGCAGATTTGCCGGATAACCGTTTCAATGACGGCAAATGCGATTCTCAAGGTCGTTTCTGGTTCGGCTCAATGTGTTCTTTGGAAAAACCCCAGGCTAGCCTCTATCGCTATGACCCTGATGGCTCATTACATGTAATGGAAACAGGATTAACTATTTCTAATGGTCTAGGGTGGAGTCCAGATCAAAAGACATTTTACTTGACTGATTCTCCTCAGCAAAAAATATATGCTTATGATTTTGACTTAGCTAGCGGTAGCATCAGCAACCGCCGCATTTTTGTTGATTTAACTGGTCAGTCCTTTTATCCCGATGGGTTGACGATAGACAGTGAAGGACATATCTGGTCAGCTATGTGGGATGGGTGGTGTATAATTCGTTTCAGCCCTAAGGGTGGGGAAATATTGCGGATAGAGTTACCTGTGCAATTGCCAACAAGCTGCACCTTCGGGGGCGAGGATTTGCAAACGCTTTACATTACCACAGCCTCAGTTGGACTCAGCCAAGCGGAAATCGAAAAAAGTTTCTACTCTGGCGACTTGTTTGCTCTCCAAACTGATGTTGCTGGATTACCCACCTATAATGTTTTGAAATTCTGAACTCAAAGTTCTAAGTGTTGAGCTGGAATTTACGGTGTCTCGTGTAGCTTTTCTGTTATTCCCTTTGGACTTAATTGGGTGTTTTCCCCAGTTGAATTTTGTGGTATCAGGTAAACTACCCCAGATATTAACGTCAGGGCGACCGAAATCCAGAAAGCAATGATGAATGGGATTTGCCACGCCTGTGATCAGGGTGCGATTAAAAGAGCGTAGGCGTAGCCCGCCGCAGGCATCGCGACTATTTGACTAATGGTTTTGAGTTTACCCCAAATATTCGCCCCCGTAATCGTCGTTTAATTAACTCGCCAACCAGCGATCGCTGGTGTGAGAGTAAAATTAGTTCTAACTGTTAATAATTAGGTTAGGATTACACAAACCGAAAGGAAACGTTTGCAGTCAAAGGCTCTGGCAATGGTTTTCCTTGTGCTTGGTAATCTTCAATCAAAAGTTCCAGCACTTCCTCACCATTATTGAGAGCATCCGCGTAGGTATTTCCATGAGTGTGTGCATAGGGACCAAACTCAGGTAGGCTGACAATATACTTTTTATCTTCCATCGACCACTGAATTACAATACTATATTGTGGTTTCATTCCTGTTCTCCTTTGTATTCTTCTTCTCCTGCCTCCTGCTATAGCTACAAATATTTTGTCATGATTATCTGGGAAAATCTCAGACCTACAGGGACGATACAGTGGATGTTTTCAATCAGCAGTGCTAGGTTTTTGCGGCAAAAGGTAAATACCCCCAGAGATTAATGTTAAGCACACAGAAACCCAGAAGGCAATCAGAGATGGGATTTGCCACACTGGTGGTAGAGGTGCGATTAAAAGAGCGATCGCCACTATTTGACTAACGGTTTTGAGTTTACCCCAAATATTCGCCCCCGTAATTGTGGTTTGATTCACCCGCCAACCAGCGATCGCTAATTCCCGCGCTAAAATCAGAAATACTCCCCAAGCTGGAATCTTTCCTAATTCAATCAACACCAATAACGGCGCAAGTACCAAAAGTTTATCTACTAAAGGGTCGAGAAACTTACCTAATTCGCTAATTTGGTTGAGTTTCCGCGCTAAATAGCCGTCTAACCAATCGGTTAATGCCGCAATCAGAAAAATTGCCAAACATATCCACCTAGCTTGTGATGTGGGGTTGTACAAGCCGTAAAGTAAAAATGGAATCCCCAAGAGACGAGAGAAGGTAATCCAGTTAGGTAGAGTCATAGGGAATCTAAAAATGTGCAGATTCTATGCAGATTAGCTGATCTGAGTGTACCTGCGTGGGATGATCGGTTTTTTGATATTCGCTAAACAATCTATGACTCAACAAACAAACTCAGAATTTCGCATCGAATGCGATTCGATGGGCGATCGCCAAATTGCTAGTAACGTTTATTACGGTATTCAAACGCTGCGAGCGGTCGAAAACTTTCCTATTAGTGGGATACGCCCTTTACCTACCTACGTAGACGCTTGTATTTTAATTAAAAAAGCTACAGCAATTGTTAATGGTGAGCTTGGTTGCATTCCCCAAGATATTAGTCAGGCAATTGTACAAGCTACTGATGAAATACTTGCGGGGAAATTACGTGAGCAGTTTGTCGTCGATGTCTATCAAGCGGGTGCTGGAACATCGCACCACATGAACGTCAACGAAGTTTTGGCAAATCGCGCTTTAGAAATTCTCGGCGAAGAAAAAGGCAATTACAAGCGTGTTAGTCCCAATGACCACGTTAACTATGGGCAGTCTACCAATGATGTGATTCCCACAGCAATTCGTATTGGTGGCTTATTGGCACTTTCTAAGACATTACACCCAGCTTTAGATCAGGCGATCGCAGCTTTAGAAGACAAAGCTGTAGAATTTCAAGATATCGTTAAATCTGGCAGAACCCACATGCAAGATGCTGTACCCGTGCGTTTGGGTGAAAATTTTCGCGCTTGGGCGCAAATTCTGACAGAACATCAAAACCGTATTTACACAGCCTCCGGGGATTTGATGGTGCTGGGTTTAGGAGGTAGTGCTGCTGGTACAGGTATGAATACTCATCCTCAGTATCGCGCTCGTGTGGTAGAAATTCTCTCAGAACTGCTAAAATCTCCTCTAGAACCTGCACCCCACCTCATGGCAGCTATGCAGAGTATGGCTCCATTTGTAAATGTTTCCGGTGCTTTACGCAACTTGGCGCAGGATTTAGTCAAAATATCCCATGACTTGCGGTTGATGGATTCGGGGCCAAAAACTGGCTTGAAAGAAATTCAATTACCCCCAGTGCAACCAGGTTCCTCGATTATGCCAGGGAAATATAACCCGGTAATGGCAGAGATGACATCAATGGTATGTTTTCAGGTGATGGGTTACGACAGTGCGATCGCTTTAGCAGCCCAAGCGGGACAATTAGAACTAAATGTGATGATGCCGCTGATTGCCTATAACCTGATTCACAGCATAGAAATTCTTGGGTTAACCATCGCTGCACTCGCGCAACGCTGCATCCAAGGAATTACTGCCAACCGAGAACGCTGTTTAGCGTACGCTGAAGGCAGTTTAGCTTTAGTAACCGCTCTCAACTCGCACATAGGTTATTTAAAGGCAGCAGATGTTGCTAAAGAATCTTTAGAAACTGGCAAATCTCTACGACAAATTGTCTTAGAACAAGGGCTAATGAGTGAAGCCGAATTAGCCACAGTGTTAAATTTAGAACAAATGAGTGGTATCTTACCCCTCAGGTCAGAATAGGGAGACGTGGATTACAAACAAGTAGGAAGATAGAAGTCAAGAAGAAATTCTTCTTGCTTCTATTCATTCTTAATACTTTATTTATCCATGCAGACTCAAAAACCATCTGTCAGTTTAATTCGGGCTACTTCTTACGAACGAGAGGCTTTACGGGAATCTTTAGCCACGCTGCTGGAACCTTTAGGAGGAATGGCCGCTTTTGTGAAAAAAGGCGATCGCGTCTTGCTCAAACCTAATCTACTCACAGGAGCGCGTCCTACTAAAGAATGTACCACCCGCCCCGAACTAGTTTACGAAGTAGCCCAGATGGTAATTGAGGCTGGTGGTAAGCCATTTTTAGGAGATAGTCCAGCTTTTGGCAGTGCTAAGGGAGTAGCAGTAGCAAATGGCTATCTGCCTATTTTAGAAGAACTGAATTTGCCAATTATCGAGTTTCACGGCAAGCGTTACCAAACAGTAAATGAAGATTTTAATCATCTGCGGCTGTGCAAAGAGGCGATGGAAGCAGATGTAGTAATTAACTTGCCCAAAGTCAAATCACACATGCAGCTAACATTAACATTGGGTGTAAAAAACCTGTTTGGTTGCGTTCCTGGCAAGATGAAAGCCTGGTGGCACATGGAAGCTGGGAAAGACGCAAACCGATTTGGTGAAATGTTAGTAGAAACTGCTAGAGCAATTAACCCAAACTTAACCATCTTAGATGGCATCATCGGTCATGAAGGTAATGGCCCTAGTGGCGGTGATCCTCGTCAACTGGGCATTTTAGCAGCAGCATCAAATGTATTTGCCTTAGATAGGGCAATGATAGAAATCCTCAATGTTCCACCCGAACAAGTACCTACCGTTGCAGCTTCCCAGAGGCTGAGAGTTTGCCCAGAACTTGCTGCTATAGAGTTTCCTCACCTACATCCTGACTTACTAAAAATAGAAGATTGGCAGCTACCAGATAAGCTAATGCCCATTGATTTTGCTATGCCCCGCGTAGTTAAGTCTACGTTTAAGCATCTTTATATCCGGTTTATTAAGGAACCAATGAGTGTTTATGGTAAACGTTAGTTTATCTTTAGGTTTAGGCTAGTAATAAATGCAAACTCTGCTACAACACTTTCACTTATCAGCAAAGTAATCTGTAATTACCCTCCGATTGCTTAACCAGACCGCCCTACTCTAGTGGCGGTTTTTTTCCTTGGTTAATTTGTTATAAAATTTTTACATCTTGATTTTCCGAAAACTTAGGCTCACAGTTATACAGTTGGAGGATTTGGGATTGGTATTCGTCGAATATAAGCCATTATCTACATCAAAGTATTATTACTCTACCTATATATAGATTGACAAAATTGTAGTGATGTCACATAAATCTAGTAATTGGAATTTTGAAATATTTATTGGGTATGATCACTGAATTAATACTGCATAACACAGTTAATATATCTGTATTTATTCGGTGGTGATTGTTGGTTACAAAAATCATTACTGTCTGGTTCTTCCCTGACTAAAATATGTTTATGTATAACTACTGTTTGAGAATCAAAAACACAAAAATTTTTAAGTAATATTACGGAAATTAATTTAGTATCATAATTTGTCAAACTAAGCAAAAACAACTGAGCGAAAGGATTACGAGATGTTATAATCAAAAAACATCAGACAAATATATTTTGGTAATTAATCTTCAGTTTGCAAAAAACAGGTAATTTATAATGCTGCCATCATCAACCATGCGTAAACTATCTGTTACACCACATAACAAAGCATTTGATAATATTAGTCACCACATAAAAGATGATTCGTCATTTGGTGATTTAGTATCAAAAGGTTCAGGTATAAAAGCAATATTATGACAATTGCAAAACTGGTTAATTTTCTTGACAGTTAGAGATTTTACAGTTAGAAAATAGCTAAAATAGAATTACGGCTCTCACTCAGAGAGTAGACCAATTACGTGATCCGACGAACTTCAATTTTTTTGTATGAATTCAAATAGCCAGTCTGCCAATACCGACACATATTCCCATCGTTTGGCAGACATTGTGGGAACTGCGATCGCATTATTGACTCTCACCCTACCTGTATTTGTCATCGCTCACTATTCTTCACCCGATGTTCAGAATAACCAGCAACCCCTGACCTATAACCTACAAAAAAGTGAAGATTAGACAAAACTTACCAGTAAGATTTTACCGACAGAAAAGCTCGGTAAAGGAGAAAACAGATTTTGGGACAATTTCTGTGTAATTAGTTAATTAAGAACAAATTGAATCTGTCTTGCTTGACTCTAGATTCAATAATTTTGACTGAATCAAGGTAAAAATCCCTCTAACGGCAAGCAAAGGCGAGGGAGATATAATACACGACTGTGTTGGGAAAAGCGTTGCGTGAAATCTTGGCAACGCTTTTTCCATTATTTGGCTAATCTAAAGATGTTGGGGGCTGGTGAGCCAGCGCGGTCTTGGGACATCCCCAACCTACATAAATTATCATTTTTAGCTTTAACACAAGCGTATTGGCTCATGAGCAACTGGCTGTCTTGGACTGTGCGTAGCGTCACCCGAAGGAAGACAAGGAGGATAATCAATGCTCGATAACCAATGCAGTGGAATGAATACTTGGGAAGAGATCCATATTGCCCTAAAATTCTACACGGGGAGCAAGCTGAATGCTCTCATGATTCACTGTTAGCGGAGGAGTTTTGTTGTGGACTTATCTCGTATTCCTGCCCAACCTAAACCGGGTCTAATCAACGTTCTGATTGAAATTGCAGGCGGGAGTAAAAATAAATACGAATACGACAAAGAAATACAAGCTTTTGCTCTAGACCGGGTACTTTATTCCTCAGTGCAATATCCATATGACTACGGCTTTGTACCCAATACTTTGGCTGATGATGGCGACCCCCTGGATGGTATGGTATTAATAGATGAGCCAACCTTTCCAGGCTGCGTTATAGCCGCAAGACCAATTGGATTCCTGGAAATGATTGACGGCGGCGATCGCGATGAAAAAATCCTTTGTGTTCCTGACAAAGATCCCCGCTACGCTCAAGTAAAATCCCTGAAAGACTTAGCCCCACACCGCTTGGATGAAATTGCTGAATTTTTCCGCAGTTATAAAAATTTGGAAAAAAAAGTGACTGAAATTCGCGGTTGGCAGGATGTTGAACATGTTATGCCCTTAGTAGAAAAGTGCATTAAAGCCGGTAGCGAAAAAGGTCGGGATTCTGATTCTGAAACTACCTGAACAAACCTTCAACGAAAGTCAGGAATAAGGAAAGCACAAAACTTTACCTACTTGACTTTTACTAGACTTTAGCTCAATTGCCACAGAACCCATAAACGCAATGCAGCGCACGCTCCTTTTGGCAAAAATTCACAACTGCACCCTCACAGGGGCAAATCTCCACTACGTGGGTAGTATCAGTATCGATCAAATCCTCTTAGAAAAAGCTGGCATCTTACCCTATGAGCAGGTACAAGTAGTAAATAATGCCAATGGCGAGCGCTTCATTACTTATGCGATCCCGGCTCCTGCTCATTCAGGAGTAATTGAGTTAAATGGAGCTGCGGCACGTCTAGGCATTATGGGCGATCGCTTGATTATAATGACTTACGGGCAGTTCACTTTAGAAGAGTTAAAAAGTTACTCTCCTACGGTAGTCATTGTGGACGAAAAAAACCGACTTTTGGAAGTGCGGCGCTACGATGACCTGCTCAGTGAGGTCTAAATTCAAGAAAAATGTCAAATTTTGAGTTGTCGGGTTCTCAGAGCTACGTCACCGAAAAGTCAACTACCCCACTAAGTAGTCCATCGGATGAATTTATTGTGCAATTCTGGGGTGTACGGGGTTTAATTCCCACCCCAGACAGCAACACCAGCAGCTATGGTGGTAATACTGCTTGTGTAGAAATGCATGTAGGCGAAAAACGCTTGATTTTTGATGGTGGTACTGGCTTACGCATACTGGGTAAAGCTTGGCAAAAACTGCAACAGCCACTAGAAGCCCATTTATTTTTCACCAACTCCCAATCAAATCGTATTCAAGGGTTTCCCTTTTTTGCACCCGCATTTATTGCGGAAAATTGCTTCCACATTTACGGCACAGCTGCTTCAAATGGAGCTTCAATCAAACAATGTCTGTGTGACCAGATGCTCCAGCCACACTTCCCTTACCCTTTGCAAGTAATGGAGTCGGAATTGCAGTTTTACAATCTGACTCCAGACAGAGAAGTGAAGCTAGATGATGTCACAATTACAGCAGCCTTGATCAATCAAACTCAGCGGTCAGTTGGTTATCGGGTTACCTGGCAACAATATAGCGTTGCCTATGTTACGGATTTGCACCAGAATGCTGATGAGGTAGAGCAAGAACGGATTTTACAGTTCATTAAAGGCGTTGATTTGCTGATAACTAATGCTACCTATGCTCCGCCAACATCTCACAACCATGACTCAGCGGATTTACACTGGCAAACTGCGGTAAATGTGGCTCATAGTGCTGATGTACAACGCTTAGTAATCTCTCACCACCACCCAGACGACGATGATAATTTTCTTGATCAGGTTCAAGTTGAACTTAAATCTGTCTTTTCCGAAGCATTACTAGCCCGTGAAGGTTTGATATTACCGGTTGGTAAATGATTTACAACTCGTTGACAGAACATACTCAACTTATTTTGACTCATACTGTTACTGTCACCTTCTTGATTAAATATAGATGATCCTTTTGTGAAGGATGAAAGTCATTTCTTGAATAATCTATTGCGCTTAATAAGACTTTGTACAAGAATTTATTTTTGGTTATCCAAAACTCAATCAGTTCCTGCCAAACTTTTCTATCCAGAAGTTTTTTGTCCTGATACAGCAGTATAACCAAACCCAAATTCAGGAAAGAGAAAACTAAAATATAGGCTATGAACATCCCCACTAGACGCAATAAGTAATTATTAGTTGCATTTTGCAGCACATCAAATAAAACTGTTTTGTGTTCTATTTCTTCTACCGCGTGCCACTCAAAAAGCTGTTTTAACTCCGGTTCAGCTTCGGCAAAGGAATTATCTTCTAATATAAACTCAGCAATCAAAATAGTTAGCTGTTCAATTCCAGCACTAATAGCTAAATTTAAATTAGTACTCATTCGGCGTTCTAGAGTATTAAAAAGAATCCCTCGTACCCAGCTTAGATAAGTATCAAATTCGTAGCCTAAGTAGCGTAGGTTATCCCAAAATTTTGTATGCTGAAGCGAGTGTTGCGTTTCTTGACCTATAAAAGCTTGAACTTCTTGCTTCAGTTGAGGATTGTCAATAAAATTTATTCTTTTTTTGACGTTCAGAATTAAGTATTTTTCGATATCTATAACGCTAATTGTGAGGCTATTAAACAAGTGTGTTTTGAAAGCACTTTGCTTGAACCAGTATTTTTTAATATCTTGAGAAAAATTAAAGTTTAATCGCCGTACTTTTATTTGGCCCATATCCGCTAATCCTCTCAACTAATAAATTTAGAGAGACTTCCACACTGATTACAAGATTGATTTTACAACTTAAACTGGTTGAAATACTTCTGCCATAGAAGTTACTGCTTGGCTGAGTTCTTGGAGTTTACTAGCTACTGCACCACTAGTTAATAAATCTTCAGCTTTAGTTATACCCGATCGCATATCTGGGCAAATGCCACTCCGCCAGAGGTAAAACCCACCATTCCACAAGGCTGTTTGCATTAATTCTCCAGGTTTACCAGCCAAAACTTTTTGCATATCTGCCACGAGTTCTTCAGTAGTGCCAAGTGGTACGTTTTTGGTAGTAAAGCCATATTCACGCGGTACGAGGTGCAACCGTTCTAGTTCCTGGGATGCTGATGAAGATAAGCCAATTATTGCAGTGCGATCGCGCGGTAAATCGCAACTACCTTCCAATCCTTTCACTAATGTAAATTTGGTGACACCCCGCAGCCTCAAAGCTATCTGAAACATCGCTTCTGTAGGAGGATGGACAAACCCAGCAATTAGATGAGCATCCCCAGCATAAGGACACCAAATTAGCTCCATTGTCGCCAAAGGCGGACGCTTGCCGAGTTGGTCACGGTACTCCCAAATCCTTTTACTTAAGGGAAAATGCTCTGGTGTATAAACAAAACCAATACCCGTTTGCTCAAATACCTGCTGAGTTTTGAAAAGTGGTAAGGTAGTCCAATTAACCCCTAAACCTTGCCAAATATCTATCAGGGGCAAACCATATTTTGTCGGGAAGCGATCGCCACCATGTATCACCACTGATTGTTCAGATGCGGCGAGTATTAAAGCCGTTACTGGGTTAATTGGTGCGGTGCGCGCTCTGCCATCATAAGGTAGACCAAAAACTATCACTGGACGTGCAGAAGAGATTGGTTGCAGTTTTGGCCCTAGTTCGTAATAAGCATCCAACATCCCGGCTAACTCTTCCCCAGTGGGGCGCTTAATCCGGTGGGCAATCAAAAATGCTCCAATTTGGGCTGGTGTTGCTTCACCTAGCAGCATCATTTTAGTAGCAGTGGCTGCTTCAGCACGAGTTAAATTCTCGGCTGTATGGTTTCCGCTGCCTACTTTTTGCACGAATTCTCTAAATATATTGCTCATAGCAGTCAAGGGTAGAGACGCGATTAATTGCGTCTGTACAAGGGTCAAGGTTCAACATCTGGACTTTTGACTTTTGACTTTTGACTCATTCGGCTTAAGAAGCCGATCGCTGTTGGTCAAGTTGTAGTGGTATATTTTCCCGTACCAATTGCCAAAAGTGCTTGATGGGAGGAATTTGAAGACGGTCTTGAGTTGTTACCATAACTACCCGACGAGTCAAACTAGAACTGTCAGGTAATGTACCAGTACTATTACTGGCTAGGGGACGTACTGCAAGAGTGGGGTCACAACGTGCTTCGATTAATGCTGATTGAGGCAGTAAAGCTATCAATTCTCCTTGGCGCACCACTCCCCGGAAGGCGTCTAGGGTGTTTACCTCTAAAACCGCTTGGAGTTTAGCTTCCAGTCGCTCAAATCTATCCTGTATTAGACGTTGCATCCCATAACCATCTTTAAAAACCACCTGGGGATAACGAATTAACTCCGACCAAGGAATATATTCATATTTGGCTAGGGGATGATTGGCTGCAATGAGGATTTCTATAGGTTCATCATAAAGTACTTCTACCACCATTTCTCTGCTAGTAGTTAAAAAGCGATTATTCATTACTATTGCCAGATCAACTAATCCATCTTTAAGGACTTTTAAGGCGCGATCGCTACCCAATGAAGTCACTCGCAATTGCACATCTGGGTAATCATGACAAAATTTTTGCAACACTGGTGGTAAATAAGCGGCACACATTGAGTGAATCGCTGCAATGCAAAGTTCTGGCTGCTTTCCTGCGAGTAAATCTGCTAATTCCTCTGTAGCAGTCTGCCATTCTTGGCAAATTTTGCGAACGCGGGGAAGCAAACGTTCACCTCCCAGCGTCAGCTTGGCATGAGTTGTTCTGTGAAACAGTTCTATCCCCAAATCTGCTTCCAATGCCTGGATTTGGCGACTAATCGTCGATTGGGTGACACTACATTTTCGGGCTGCTTGTTGAAAGCTGCCGGTTTGGGCGATCGCCAGAAAAGCTTGCAACTGCTCTAGTCGCATTTTTATGTAGCCTGAATTACATTTATGGCTTTCATTAAGTTAGCGGTTTTCTATCCAAAATTTAGTATGGTTTGATACAGGTCTTTTACTCAAATTTAAATTTATGTAAATTTTGTTTTACTGCATTCATCGTCAATTATCAGCCTTGCAAAGCCTTTTTCACTAAATATCCCGGAAAAAGACTTGAGTATTTTAATGTTTGAATTTTTTCTACGTGGCTACATCTGAGAGAGCAACATTTCATACTCTGTGTGTGAACCGACCCAAAACCAGATGACTGTATCGCCTTCTAACTGTCCAACTGCTCGATAACTTTTGCTGATCCGAGCAGAGTAAATTGGTAATTCTGGATGTACTTTTTTAAAGCGCAGACTAGGATGACGAGGATCTTGCTTAAATTGGTGATATGCCTCGCGTGTCTGCTTTTTAACTTGTTCAGGTAAATCAGCAAACGTTTTACGGAATTGGGCAGTTGTGCGTGATTTCACAATGTTTCTGGATCTAACTCTTGGGTTCTCCCTGCGTGATACTCAGCCATTGCTTCGGCTGCAAGTTTAGCAAGGGTATCCTTAGAACTTGCGAATGCTTCATCCCATCGGATTTCGTCTTCAAGTTCTTCCAGAATCATTGCAGCGATTGCATCCTGCTCACTGGCAGGCAAGGTTTTCAACCTAGCAATCGCCTTTTCAAGTAACTCGGTCATAACTACTGCGACTCCAGCATTTTTTCAATAGACAAACCAATATCATTCGCAATTTGGCGTAGCAATCTCGGTGAAATATCACGCCCCTTGTGAAACGGAACGGTTGTTCCTCGACCATCTTTGTGGCGAAACTACTTGTGTGAACCCTTCTGGCGCACCTCCACAAAACCAAGGTTCTCTAGAATGCGGACGACCTCTTGTGGCTTCAGGACAGGAATGTTGCTCATGGCTTACTGAACCACGATCTGCTGCGTACCTACAAATTCCGTCTCAAATGTCGCGTCTTCATCTTCTAGGAGCATCTCAATCACTTCGCGTAGATTTTCCTGTAACTCATCTAAGGTTTCCCCTTGAGAATGCGCTCCGGGAAATCCAGGAACATAGCCAACGTAGAGATTGGTATCAGAATCTCGCTCAATGATCGCAGTAAAGGTTTTCATAAAGTTGGTCAGTTGCTATATGCTCTAGATCATAGCTGGGCAATCACCTGTTCATCCTGGAGGAATCAGACCTCCAATTTGCGAGAATTTACCATTCTGCCAAAGCGATCGCTATTCCTTGTTGCAAATCTGGTGTGAGTGCGGTGTTATTTGCTAACTGCTGCAATTGTTGATGTGCGGCTTCCCCATCCAGATTTTTTAGTGCAGCGATCGCGTGTAGTCTCACCGCTGCATTTGGATCTGCTAGTAAAAAAATCAATGGTTCAATTGTCTGCATCTTGCCTAACTGTCCTAGAGATAAAGCGATCGCGCTTTTAACACTGGCAATTTCTGTACCTGGATGCTTTGATTGCAACATGTCTAGCAAAATTTCTGTAGCTAGTTGAGTTAACTCCGGCTTTTGTACTTGTCCTAAAACTGTGACAATTTCCTGCCACATTGTCTGTGACGAGTTATGGTTTAGCGCTTGTTGGAGATATTTCAAACCGGATAACGTCCCCATCCAATTTAAGGCGCGGATGATTTCCAGTTGCAGCTTGATTGGTGTATGAGGTGATATCAACACCTGAAATAATTGTTGAGCAGCATCGTCAGAAGTTATTCGGGAAAGGGCAACTGCTGCGGCACAACAAACCTCCAGGTTAAAGTCATAAAGCCTGGGTTGCAGTTTCGTTACTAAATCTGATGTTTCGCATAAGTCAGGGCGAAAACCTAAACCAAACACTGCTGCGCGCCTGACTGTGGCAGCTACATCCTCCAAAGCTTCCAAAAGTATTGGTGGCACACGTTCGTCATGAAAGCTGCTGAGGGCTTCAATTGCAGCGGCGCGCACTGCTGCTTGTGAATCTTGCACGACACTCAACAGGGGTGCGATGGTTTCTGTTTGCCGAATACAGGAGAGCGATCGCACTGCTAAAACCCGTGTATCTTCTTTTACCAAAAGTTCGGAGATTGCGCTAATCGCAAGAGTACCCATTTGCCCTAGTGCTGTTGCTGCGATCGCCTTTAGTTCTTCATCTTCATTGGTTTTCAACAATTCAACCAAAGATGCAATTACATCTGGGTGTTGAAATTCGCCTAAAGTCCGTGCTGCATACCAACGCAATTCTTCCTCTGCGTCTTCATCTTCTAATATCTCAATAAGTGGAGAAATGGCAATATTTCCCAAGTTAGTCAACACCTTGGCAATTTCCCAGCGCTGCTGGAAATCTCCCATCTCTAAAGTTGAAACCGTTAATCTCAGCAGATATTCTCTATTTTTAACTATCTCTGGATGCCTAGAGTTTTCTCTCAAAATTAACTGTTGCAAATATTGAATTAGCGATGACCAATCAGCCGCATCATGTGCCGCCTGGGCCTGCAACAAAAGCTGGTTGATATTATTCACGACACCCTGCTTTAATTTTGAATTGTCTAGGTTGGCTTGACTACAACTGAATCATCCTCAATTTTGACGGCGTAAGTTTTTAGCGGTTGTGTAGCTGGGCCTTTTTGCACCTTACCATCAATTGCATATTCCGAACCATGACAAGGACAGGCGAATTTTTTTGCCTCAGTTTGCCATACCACTGTGCAGCCTGCATGAGAACAAGTTGGGTTAACAGCAGTCAGATTTCCGGTTTTAGATGTACCGACTACCAACACAGGCCCAACGGGTGAGTTTTTAGCAAGTATTTGACCAGTCTTATCTAATTCTGCCGATGTGCTTACGGTTTGCCAATCTCCAGCAGTTGTCTGAGAAGAACAAGCTGCGATTGCTACAGGTAGAGAACTCGCTATCAAACCCAAACCTGCCCAATAAATGAAATCACGACGTTTCATGACTGCGTTTTAGTTAACATACATCGATTTTAAATGCTGTTCAGCAAGCGCTTTGCATCGCTCATTAACTGCTTTTGATGCAGAAAACGCATATCATTGATACACTTTCAGCATTATTACTAAAAAACCGTAACAATTTATACGATTTTAACATAAATCAGGCATTAACTTAGAAGTATCGAAATTGTTACATAAACGCTATTCAAACCTTTTTGACAAATTTTCCTTAACTAATCACGGATTGGATGGTGAACGTCTTGCCGCTTTTAAGTAAGTGGGCTTAATTAAATCGAAGATAGAACCCCCGGCTGTCGCCGTCCCCCTTGGTAAGGGGGACTACAGGGGGTCTTCTATTTAATTCCACCTAGCTACTTAATTTCACGTTGTCATGCTTCTAATAACCAGTAACTAAATATAAGTTTTTGATCGCTAACCCTCATAGACACATCAACTGATGAAACTACGGGTTGACTGAAATATTAGCCAAGTATCACTACAAGCTCTTACTAGATCAGCAATTTGCAACGAGACTCATCTCATGACAGACACAGCAACTACTACGACAGCTAGTCTCAACAAGTTTGAGAAATTAAAGGCAGAAAAAGACGGACTCGCCGTCAAGAGTGAAATAGAGAAATTTGCCGCCCTTGGTTGGGAAGCAATGGACGAAACAGACCGTGACCATCGACTCAAGTGGTTAGGTGTGTTTTTTCGCCCAGTCACTCCAGGCAAGTTTATGATGCGGATGCGGTTACCCAACGGTATTCTCACGAGTAGTCAAATACGTGCTTTAGCGACAGTTGTGCAGCGTTACGGTGAGGATGGGTGCGCTGACATTACTACCAGACAAAATATTCAATTACGTGGCATCAGGATTGAGGATTTACCGGATATTTTTAATAGACTTCACGCAGTTGGTTTAACTAGCGTCCAGTCAGGGATGGACAACGTTCGTAATATCACAGGCGACGCTGTGGCTGGTTTGGATGCAGATGAGTTGTATGACACGCGAGAGGTGGTGCAGCAAATTCAGGATATGCTCACCAATAACGGGGAAGGGAACCCAGAGTTTACCAATCTACCAAGGAAGTTTAATATTGCGATCGCTGGTGGACGAGACAATTCAGTTCACGCGGAAATTAATGACCTGGCTTTCGTTCCCGCGTTTCAAGAAGGGACTAGTGAAGAATCTTCCCAATCCCCAGTCTTTGGATTTAACGTCTTGGTTGGTGGCTTTTTCTCAGCCAAACGCTGTGATGCGGCGATTCCTCTGAATGCTTGGGTGTCTCCAGAAGATGTCGTAGCTGTATGTAGAGCCATTTTGGAAGTTTACCGAGATCACGGTTTACGTGCTAATAGACAAAAATCCCGATTAATGTGGCTAATTGATGAATGGGGTTTAGAAAAGTTTCGCCAAGAAGTCGAAAACCGTTTAGGTAAATCATTGTTACCCGCAGCAGCAAAAGACGAAATTGACTGGGAAAAACGCGACCACATCGGGATATACAAACAAAAACAACCGGGATTGAACTATGCAGGCTTGCACATCCCTGTGGGTCGGTTGTATGCCGAAGATATGTTTGAAATCGCACGTCTTGCAGAAGTTTACGGCAGTGGCGAAATCCGCTTCACTGTTGAGCAAAACATCATCATCCCTAATATTTCTGACTCGCGTTTAGCAACATTTTTGACAGAAGCACTGCTAGAAAGGTTTTCGATTGCTCCTGGTTTGTTGACGCGATCGCTAGTTTCCTGCACAGGCGCACAATTTTGCAACTTTGCCCTCATCGAAACCAAAAACCGTGCCCTGGCAATGATTAAAGCCTTAGAAGCAGAGTTAATACTCACTCACCCAGTGCGAATTCACTGGACGGGATGCCCTAACTCCTGCGGACAGCCTCAAGTTGCAGACATCGGCTTGATGGGAACTAAAACTCGCAAAAATGGCAAAACCCTAGAAGGGGTTGACATCTACATGGGTGGTAAAGTCGGCAAAGATGCTCATTTGGGAACTTGTATCACCAAAGGCATACCCTGCGAAGACTTGCAATCAGTCTTACGAGAACTGCTGATTGAGCAATTCGGCGCACGCTTGCAAGAACCAGCCACGGTGTAAAGTCATTAGTCATTTGTCATTAGTCATTTTTAATTACAAATGACTAATGACAAAGGAGGACCTACACAAGTATTCCATAACTCAAATTAAAAATTTCTTTAGGGCAGTTGCACTATTGCCCCTGAGTTTCTCTATGCAATTTTTCGGTTTTTTAGCGAGGAAGGCTTAATGCTTAAAGGATTATTTTCATTTAACGGACGCTACAGTATCTTACACAAGACTTGGTTTGCCTTCTTTCTCACCTTTGTCTGTTGGTTTAACTTTGCTCCTTTTGCAACAACGATTGGTAAGCAGTTACAGCTAGCGCCTGAACAAATTAAAACTTTGGCTATCTGTAACCTGGCTTTGACTATTCCGGCGCGGATCATCATTGGGATGCTTCTGGATCGTTTTGGCCCCAGACGTACCTATTCAATGCTGCTGATTTTTGCGGCTGTTCCCTGTTTGGCTACAGCGCTGTCGCAAAACTTTAACCAACTAGTCATCAGTCGCCTGCTGATGGGAATTGTCGGATCTGGGTTTGTGGTTGGTATCCGCATGGTGTCGGAATGGTTCCCGCCAAAAGAGATGGGAATTGCTCAAGGTATTTATGGCGGTTGGGGTAACTTTGGGGCTTTTGGAGCAGAGTTTGCTTTGCCGATACTTGCAGTTTCTACTAGCTTTTTGGCTGGTGGTGCTTCTAACTGGCGGTTTGCGATCGCTCTTACAGGGATCATTGCTGCTATTTATGGCGTGATTTATTACAACAGTGTCCAAGATACACCCGCAGGTAAAGTCTATAAAAAACCTAAGAAAAATGGTTCTCTAGAAGTGACCAGTGTGAAAAGCTTCTGGGCAATGATTATCTCAAATTTTGGTTTGATTTTTGCTCTAGGTTTATTAGCATGGCGTTTGGAACAAAAGAACATTCACTTCCTGACTCTGAGCCAAATGTATTTGACTTGGGCGTTTTTAGTAGCATTATTTGCCTATCAAACTTATAAGGCTTGGCAGGTAAACCGGGAACTTTTAACGGGTAAGAAAACTTACGCTGCATCTGAACGCTTTCAGTTTGGTCAAGTAGCTTTACTTGAATTCACTTATGTAACTAACTTTGGTTCTGAACTCGCTGCGGTTTCAATGCTGCCTGCATTTTTTGAAAAAACTTTTGGTTTAGAGCATGTAGTAGCTGGGATGATTGCCGCTACTTATCCCTTCCTTAACTTAATTTCGCGTCCTAGCGGTGGCTTAATTTCTGATAAGTTTGGCTCTCGCAAATGGACTATGACAATTATCAGTGTTGGTATTGGTGTCGGTTATTTGTTGGTACATTTTGTTAACAGCAGTTGGCCGATTCCGCTAGCGATCGCAGCCACTATGTTTGCTGCTTACTTTGCTCAAGCTGGCTGTGGTGCAACCTACGGCATCGTACCTTTAATTAAAAAAGAGGCTACTGGACAAATTGCCGGAAATGTTGGAGCTTACGGGAATTTTGGCGCTGTGGTTTATCTGACAATTTTCAGTTTAACCGACGCACCAACACTTTTTAGCACAATGGGTATAGCTGCTCTCATCTGTGCTTTTATGTGTGCCTTCTTCCTCAAAGAACCGCAAGGCTCCTTTGCGCCGGCTGATGAAAGTGAATTACCAGAAACGGCAACTAAAAGCTCTACTGTACTAGTAGAAGAATAAGCTAATTGCAAAAGTACTCAATCACTGAAGTTTCCGTTATACAAATGTAGCCCGCGTTAGGACAAAGACAAGATTTAGCTTTAGATTATCGGAACTTGGGAGCGGACTACAGTATCTTAAAGCCTGCCTACAGGCTTTATTCATTTATGTTTACCTTTCTATAATGGGAAATTATTTGTAAATCCTTATTGAATCAATATGTAAACTCTCACAACAACGAATTTCAAAAAGTTCTAAAAAATATTGTGATTAAATTCCAAAAAAATATAAGTATTTACAATACCTTCGCCAAATCGAAAAATGCCTCGATTCGTAGGTTGGGTTGAGGCACGAAACCCAACAAATACGTTGGGTTTTGCTTCGCTCAAACGCCAGGTGCTACAACGGAGGGAACCTCCGCAACGCACTGGCTCCCCAACCTACAAAAAAATGGCGAAGGTATTGATTTAATAAGTGATTACTGGAACTTATATAGATAAAAACTATTAAAAATAAAACATGGAAGGTATCATGCATTACATTTTGTTTGATTGATTTAACTAATATTAAATAAGTAAAAACACTGGAATAAGCATTTACTCAAAGTTAAAAAAACAGAATTTGGCAAACTTTAGCAACTTAAATTATTAGTTTTGAGCAAGGAGCAGTTTAAATATTTTCTCATTACCGCCAGTTGAGTTAGTAACGACATAATTCGCTAGAATTGCGCCTCTACAAACCTTGCTTTTCAACATTTAAAAAATCTGCGAACACGGTATAACTGTCATGAGTGAATTTACCAAAACCCTTTGTCCATACTGTGGTGTTGGTTGTGGATTAGAAGTTTCGCCCCCAGCACAACATGGCAAAGCAACTAATCGAGATAGCCAAGGAAATCCGATTTGGCGGGTGCGAGGCGACAAAGCCCACCCGTCCAGTCAGGGTATGGTTTGTGTTAAAGGCGCGACGATCGCTGAATCTTTAGATAAAAGTAGACTACATTACCCAATGGTGCGAGACTCCTTAGATCAGGAGTTCCGGCGCGTTAGTTGGGATGAAGCTTTTGATCTGATCACAAACCGCATTCAAACTGTGCGCTTCACCCAAGGGCCAGAAGCCTTATGTATGTATGGTTCCGGTCAATTCCAAACTGAGGACTACTACATCGCCCAGAAACTGATGAAAGGGTGTCTTGGCAGCAATAATTTTGATGCCAACTCTCGCTTATGTATGTCTAGTGCTGTGGCTGGATACATTCAAAGCTTTGGCTCAGATGGCCCGCCCTGTTGTTACGAAGACTTGGAGTTAACTGACTGTGCGTTTTTAATTGGTACCAATACGGCTGAATGTCACCCAATCGTTTTCAACCGACTGGAGAAGTATCACAAAAAGAACCGCAAAGTCAAAATGATTGTGGTCGATCCCCGTCGCACACCAACCGCAGAAGCGGCTGACCTGCATTTAGCAATTCGTCCAGGCACAGATATCGACTTATTGAACGGGATCGCGCATTTATTGATGCGCTGGAACTACATTGATACGATGTTTATGGACGATTGCACCAGTAACTTTCCTGCTTATGCTGAGGTGATTCGGCACTATCCGCCAGAAGTGGTGGCTCGTGAGTGTGGGATTAGTATTGAAGATTTAGAAACAGCAGCTCGGTACTGGGGTGAATCTGGGCGGGTACTTTCCCTATGGTCAATGGGTGTAAATCAATCGTCAGAAGGTACAGCTAAGGTAAGGACGATCATTAATCTGCACCTAATGACCGGACAAATTGGCAAACCAGGGGCAGGCCCTTTCTCGCTCACAGGTCAGCCAAATGCAATGGGAGGACGGGAAGCCGGGGGTTTAGCGCATTTATTACCTGGTTATCGGGTGGTAAAAAATCCGCAACACAGAGCAGAAGTTGAAGACTTATGGGGGCTGAAGCGAGGACAGATTTCGCCCAACCCTGGTCTGGCTGCTTGGGACATGATTACTGGACTGGAAAATGGGACTGTAGAGTTACTGTGGATTGCTGCTACTAACCCAGCTGTGAGTATGCCAGATTTGGAGCGCACGAAGAAGGCGTTGTTGCGATCGCCTTTCACTATTTACCAAGACGCTTATTATCCCACAGAAACCGCTGCTTACGCTCACGTCCTACTACCTGCTGCTCAGTGGGGTGAGAAAACTGGCGTGATGACAAATTCTGAACGGGTGGTAACTCTGTGTTCAGCATTCCGCGAACCGCCAAGAGAAGCTAAAGCAGATTGGGAAATTTTTGCAGAAGTTGGGCGCAGACTCGGTTTTGCTGGAGAGTTTGCCTTTGCTAACTCTGCTGAAGTTTATGCTGAGTTTGTCCAGCTAACGCGCGATCGCCCCTGTGAGATGACGGGTATTAGTCATGAGCTATTACAGGCACAAGGATCAACTCAATGGCCTTACCCAGAAAAGAAAGCCGAGCCAACATTTATGGATTCGGAGACAGGAATTCTCAGTTTTGAGCCAGAAGAAGACGACGAAGAAGAAACTTTATTAGACAAGGAAGCCGCAAATAAACGCGAGTATTATGCACTGAGGACTGGTAAGCGTCTCTACACCGATTTGCGCTTTCACACTCCTGATGGACGCGCTCGATTTGCGGCATGTTACTCACGCGGATTGGCAGAACCACCTGATCCAAATTATCCCTTTGTGCTGACTAATGGGAGACTTTACGGACACTGGCACACTCAGACGCGTACTGGTCGAATTGAAAAAATTTGTAAAATGCATCCCGAACCGTTTATAGAAATTCATCCTCGTGATGCTGGTGTTTTAGGTATTGCAGATCATCAGTTGGTAGAAGTGCGATCGCGTCGGGGAAAAGCTAAGTTTCTGGCTAAAGTCACAAAGGCGATCGCACCTGGCACAGTTTTTGTCCCTATGCATTGGGGTGCATTGTGGGCAAACGACGCCGAAGCCAACGCTCTCACTCATCCAGAATCTTGCCCCGATTCACTGCAACCAGAATTAAAAGCCTGTGCAGTGCAGCTAATACCAATTTCTGTAGAAGTTACAATCAAAAATTATCAACTCCAGTCTTCACAATGGTAAGCTGCTAGGTATACCTTTCAATAGTAAATTGGTAATAGGTAATTTAGTCAAATATCCATAGGTAATAGTCAATAGTAATTATTATGTTTTTTGATTATATCCTCTTGACTATTAACCATTAACTATGAATTATTACTATTTTCCGAAAGGTAAAATCCTGATTACAAAGAGGTTTTCCTAGTACCAGCTTACGTTATGAAAAATAAAAGAAGTCAGTCTAGAACTTGCGAAGCATTTTTTTAATCCTTTAGATTTATCTATGGGATTTTTATTTTTTTACTTTAAAACCGGGTGCAGCAGATGAATAAATTACTACAGAGAATTAGGGCAGCTACCAAAGATGAGAACTTCATGCACATCATCGAAAACATAGAGGTGATAGTTTCTAAAGTCCTATCTATTTTCATGGTTGTAGTAATTTTGGTAGCGATCGCGGATCTCGCAATCTTTATTGTCAAAGAATTATTTACGACTCCATACGCCAGATTTAACACAACTCTATTTAAAATTTTCGGTTTATTTTTAAATGTTTTAATTGCTTTGGAAATTTTAGAAAATATTACAGCTTATTTGCGAAAACATGTTTTTCAGGTAGAGTTAGTTATTGTAACATCTTTGATTGCTGTTGCCAGAAAAATTATTATTCTTGACTTGGAAAAAGTCACAGGTATTGATATTATAGGTTTGGGAATTGCCATTCTCGCATTATCAATTAGTTACTTGATAATTCGTTCCAGTAATTCTAGTCATTCACGTTAAAATAAAGTAATTAAAATATTTTGTATATCCACTTTACTATTAAAGTAATTTATGCTTCAGAAGCTAAAATTCTAAGTTATGTGTTTGATCAAGAGTAAAGTGATCGCTATTTTCCTGGGATAAAATCTAAGATAACTTGTCATTCTGTATTGCTAACTGCTAATACCATTTCCATATGAAGACGCATAGAAAGAACCCCACCGCCTGCGGCACCTCCCCGAACTCGCGGGGAGGTTGGTAGGGGTCAAAATAATGTGCAACCTCACAAAGAATTGGTATAACTAGGAACTAAAGTTTTATCTGACATTTAATTTTTAACTATTGAGCATGGCAACTTTCTTTGAATTTGAAGCAGATTTTGTTGATTCCCTGCGTTGCATTCCTATGCAGGTGCGCTACAAATTAGATACTTGTGGTATCAAGCTAAAATTGTCTGATTGGAACCACATGACTCAAGCTGAACGCGAAGTTTTAGTCGAATTACCTTGCACTACGCAAGAGGAAATTAAATCTTACCAGGAATATCTCCAGCAGTTCATTTTAGAACGTACAGGCACACCAGTTGCAGAATTGCCTATCGAGCCTCATCCTGCATGGATGGACTCTACCACCGTACCAGTCAGCGTTCATGAAAAAGCTCAAGAAATAGGTGTAACTTTAACAACGCATCAATGGGCAAATTTAACTCCCTTACAGCGTTTTGCCCTAATTAAACTTAGCCGCTCAGGACATGAAAACAAAAACTTTCCCAGAGCAATGGCAGAATTTTATCTGCTTTAATATTATTAGTCAAACAACTTTCTAGGGTGCGCTACAATTCCTTAACACGTCGCCCAAATAGTGTTGATATATCACAGATAATGTTGTGATGTGTAAACATTTGTGAATCGGACAAAGCCTAACGTACCCTACTATAAAATAATGTTTACTTTATCAATTACTTTAGACTATTAACTACTAAGTAAGGATACTAAAAAAATGGCTGCTAAAAAGATTTTGATGCTTATTGGGGACTATGTAGAAGACTATGAAGTCATGGTTCCCTTCCAAGCGTTGCAAATGGTAGGACATACAGTCCATGCAGTTTGCCCTGATAAGAAAGTTGGCGACAAAGTACGGACGGCCATTCATGACTTTGAAGGCGACCAAACTTATAGTGAAAAACCCGGTCATAACTTCAGTTTAAACGCCACGTTTGCAGAAGTAGAAGCCGAAACTTATGATGCCTTAGTCATTCCTGGAGGACGAGCACCAGAATATATCCGCCTGAATCAGCAGGTGCTGGAAATCACCCGTCACTTTGCTCAAGCAAATAAGCCTATTGCTGCCATCTGTCACGGCTTGCAGTTATTAGCTGCGGCTGGTGTATTGCAAGGCAAGAGATGTACTGCCTATCCTGCTTGCAGCTCAGATGTACATCTAGCTGGAGGTATCTATGTAGATATTTCAGTTGATCAGGCAATAGTTGACGGCAACTTAGTAACCGCACCAGCTTGGCCTGCTCACCCGCGTTGGTTAGCAGAATTTCTTAAAGTACTTGGAACTAAGATTGAACACCCAGAACTGGCTACAGTCAATTAAGCGTTAGCAAATATTAACTAATCATCTTAATAATTTTTGGTAGTCAGTGGTCAATCGTCAGTGGTAAAAATAACTGACAACAGACCACTGATAATTTTATCTTTTTTAAATACGACTGAATGTGGTGAAAGCTACTGTTTTCTGATAAATTACTGTGCGTTTAATTTGTAGTAGGGTGTCAGCAGTATAGAACTTATGAACTATGATTAATGAACCTGGTGAACTAGACTTAAGACACTCTACCAACAGCTAGAATGCCTGTTAATATTGGGTAAAACAATTTTCAATTTTGAGAGAAGTCTAAGCGGTGGCTTCCAGCAATCAGAACTTTAATAATTTTAAATTTCTTAGCAGTGAGTGAAGCTATAGTGTATTTAGTAATGCTGTTGTTGATGTCAATACCTTCGCCATTTTTTTCTAGATTGGGTTGAGCGAAGCAAAACCCAACGTATTTGTTGGGTTTCGTGCCTCAACCCAACCTACGAATCGAGGCATTTTTCGATTTGGCGAAGGTATTGTGATGTGGCTAAGGTTAAGTTCTACTGCCCAAGTATTTTAAGAATAATTTTAGAAACGTACTCAACTCGATGACAGGCAAAAACGCAAGACAAAATGCATTTCTGCGGCTAGTGTCTTCTGGTAATGGAGCAGCTTTTGGGTCAGAATCTCGCTACTCGCTGCCGCCCAGTAAAGAGATGGTAATTGGACGTGACCCTAGCTGCCAAGTTGTCTTGGATGCCGTGATGCACCGGATGGTATCTCGTCGTCATGCAGTGGTTCGTCCCCTCTCTTCATCCCCAGATAGCAAATTCAGCTGGTTAGTTTGTGATTTGAATAGTGCCAATGGTACTTATTTAAATGGGCAACGCTTATACGGGTGTCAGGAATTGCACCCAGGCGATCGCATTTCTCTGGGTGCTGATGGACCGCAATTCGTTTTCGAGCATGAATTCACGTCCCAAGCAACGGTGATGACAAAGAATCAAGTCACACCATTGCCTTCGTCGGCGATGAACTATCATAACCACACACAATTAAAGCCGCCAGATTCAGTTAGCTTTACTCAACTATTTCCAATCATTTCTACTGGTAAAGATTTAACTCGTAAAGCTTACCTCATACCGGGAATACTGACTGTAGTATTTGTGGTACTGATGTTTGCTACGGTAGGTCAGCCTCAAGCCAATCAAGTGATTGTAGCAACTTACATAGCCTCTGCTGCCTACTATTTTGTTTACCAACTTTGCGGTAAACAGAAGCCTTGGTGGGTGCTATTGGCTACGGCATTGAGTACAGCCCTAATTTTGCTCAGTCCCCTGTTAGATTTATTTATCTTCGTGTTTCGCGGCATCCTGCCTGGAAGCTTGCCCTCACCTCAAGACTCTGTTACCTTCACAGAATTGCTGGTGCGGATGTTTTTTGGTGCTGGGTTGATGGAGGAATTACTCAAGGCATTGCCAGTACTAGGAGCCTATTTTATTGGTAATACATTGCCCTCACCTTGGCGGGAACGCATAGGCGTCTGGGAACCTCTAGATGGCATTCTTCTAGGAACGGCTTCTGCTGTGGGTTTCACCCTATTGGAAACTCTCGGACAATATGTGCCAGATGTCACTCAAAATGTTACCCAAAATGTGGACATAGGAACAGGTCAATTGGTGGGTTTACAACTACTAATTCCCCGAATTTTAGGCTCTGTAGCCGGACACATGGCTTACAGTGGATACCTTGGCTATTTTATTGGTTTGGCTGTTCTCAAGCCTAGTAGGAGTTGGCAGATTCTCCTAGTTGGTTATTTGAGCGCCGCTGCACTCCACGCTTTATGGAATGCTACAGGATATATCAACGCCTTGCTGTTGGTGGTTGTTGGTGTGTTATCGTACGCATTTTTGATGGCGGCAATTCTGAAAGCTCGCGCACTGTCACCAACGCGATCGCAAAATTTCGCTACCCGCTTTCTCGGCCCAAAGTAGGAGAAGGTAGGAGGGCAGGGGGAGTAAGGGGAGCAGGGGAAGAGAATAATTAATGACTTTTAACCCTTGACCCTTGACCCTTGTAGAGACGCGATTAATCGCGTCTCTACCCTTGACTAACTATTTATGTCTTGGGATAGATGGCGCTTTTTTGGCAATTAACTTATTGTTTAATCAATTTGGGAATAGCTTGCTTAAAAAACGATAATAAAATAAGCATGATCCTTTTAATATAAGCGCCACTTTACTTACAGACATCATACTTTTTCCCCCTTAGATTAATCAAAGTAAAGGGAAACATAAAGAATAGTAGGCTGGAAGTTATCTTTCAGGCTGAAAGCTTTTTAGTTGGTTTAAAGCATAGTAAGCGATCGCTAAACTAACCTTTGCTTGCTCTATTTCTGATAAAGTTGTCCACTCCCGATTGTCAAGATTACTCACTACAGATGCCGCATTTTGCGGTTCGTTGCTTCGCATGGAGTAGGCGAAAGGACGCGCTAAAACCAAAAGGTCATCTGAACCCCAGGTTGGTAATACGCTCTGAACGCACTCAACTAGTTGTTCACCCATTGATTGATGTAGAGCAAAAATCTCAGCAGCTTTCTGGGCGATGGCGTTGAGCCAGACTTGGGGAACACAAGCAGCAAAAGTGTTATGTAACGTTTCTTGAAGATTAACCGCGTGTTCTTGCTCTGTATTACAGTTGTAATATATATTATTTGAAATACCACACCAAAGTGTGTCTAGATTGCTGTAAAAACTTTGCGATCTAGTCGTAAGTTCATCTTCCAGCAAATCCTGCATCACGAACTGCTGTTCTAGTTCGTGAAAATAAGCTTCTGATTCTTCATTAGCTGGATTCCAAGGATAAGTAGCATCCTCTGGTTCCAGTAACGCTTCTAATAACTCTAAATCCACTTGAGACGGCAAAGAGTTGAAAGCATCTGAACTGTTGATTTTATTAGTCATTTGTGGCCTCACGATTTATCCTCACGATTAATTAATTAGCATTACTGACAGCTACAACCGCAAGATTGAGATTTCCGCAAAAAAAATTTGTTTTTCTCTATAGTGAACGTCGGTTTTGAAGGCTGATGCTAATAACTGAAATTCCATTTTGGCAACACCTCCATTAGAGGATGTTTGAAAAGTATTACAGGAAACACCAAAGTCCTCAGAAAGTTAACCCCCTAGCCCCCTTCCCTGCGAGGGAAGGGAGAATTTTCATTGCCTCTCTCCCTTTGGGGGGAATGGAAGCGGGGTTTCTAGTATACTTAACGACTTTCCAAACATCCTCTTAGGAGTCTTCAATCACAAACTCCCAAACTTCACCTCTAGTACTACCAAACTTTAACTGCATTCCAGATTCCAAGGGGACTTCCTCACGGAGGATTTGTTGCCAACCATTAGTAGCTAAAAACCAGGTTGTGCCATAAGTGGAAAAATCTTGCAAGTAATAAGTTCGTACCAGCGTAGCATCGGTGAGAGTATTACGGCACAAAATTTCAGCGTGGCGTTTGGAAACTGAAGGTTCTGGGATGACAATATCATTATCTCTTGTGCGACCGATGCGGGTGACTCTAGAACGCAACGACCAGATTGTACCTCCTGGGGAAAGCGATCGCAAAGAAGCGATGGGCTGGGAGGAAGTGAAATCAGGAATAGCGGTGTCTGGTAGTTCCGTAATTCCTTCATCAAAGCTTTTAATGAGTTCGCCATTAAAATCTGGATGCAGGTAGAGAACAGGCAAAGTCCAAGCTGGTTGATTAAATTTATACAGAGTTAATAATTCTTGCCTAGCCTGTGCTACAGCTTCGTCAATTGGCTTGCGCGATCGCAAAGCTTCGGTAAAAGCTTGAATAAAACTGTGGCTTTCGTGGTCAGCAATTTCATCGCGCATCGCTAAAACACCAGGCACACCATGACGGATCAGTACTTCTGCTAAACTGCTGGCAGGTACAGCTTGATGATTGATAGCAGCTGGTTGTGCGCCCCAACAGGCGTTGAAAACCGCCAGCTTCACACCCGTACGAGTCAATACTTGCGCTAATTCTATACCATTAAGAGTCATCTCTGGTCGCAGAAACAATAACCCACCGTCTGCACCTGGCAGACCATGACCAGCATAAAATAAGACGTTGTATGCTTTGGTTTCTAGCTCTTGAATTAACTCCTGCGGGGTTGGTTGCAGAAGTGTATTCACAATGCAGGGTGCATAGATCTGGGAATTGCTACCTTCGGTCGCGGTATCTGCAAGAGTTTGCTGCAAAATATCAGCTTCTTGTTCCAGTTGCAGGTTTTGATCATGACCTAAAACCAGCAAAATATTTAAAGCCTGGTCAGTTCGCAAATACGGCAAAGGATCAACTTCACTCGTGGTGCGACTAAACAACAAATCTTGGGAGAAGGACATAGCGGATTGACCAGGCTCACGCTGCATAATTTCCCAAGGTAGGGCGATGAGATCTGGGTCACGAATTTCCAGTCGAAAGCGCAAATGTGTATCCTTACCCATAGCAATCCCGCGACTGCGTTCCAGACTACCGAGAATTGCTCCGTCGAATACCCAGCGCCATAAGTTTATTCCCAAATATTGCATTAGACGACTACTGTAAGGACCAGTGGTCTGACCTGAAGGCGGTGAAACTAAGTTAGTGGGGAATGGGTTTGCCTGCTCAGATGTTGAACTTGGAGAAATATCTAAACGACTATGACCAGCAAACATTTGCTGCCATTCTTGCCAGACTTGAGTGAGTTCGACAGGCCATACACAGTCACGTAGAACATAGCCACTGGGATAGGGAGCTTTGACCACCCAAATGGCGAAGTTGTCAGTGCCAGTGTTTAGGAGACGGGCGATCGCCAGATTCAGGGATGGCATGGATTCATTAAATTAAAAGCTAAAAACAAATAATTTCAAATAACAATTTTTCAAGGTAAAACTTCTCACCTTGTGAGTTTTTTATTTTAACTGTTACCTGTATTATTTCAGGTTTTTACCAGTTTATCGAGTATTTGATTAAGTTGGACTGGTGTCAGGCAGGTTATTAACTGGCGGTTGCGTGACAGCATTACATGGACTCGGCACATCTGATTGCAAAACAGAGACTCCAAAACGTTTAAGTTGCTGGAGGTCAATCAATACTGTTTTCTCTGTTTCCGTCAAAGGTTTTGAATTTGCCGGAACTGGGGAAGATACAGCTGGCTTATTTCCATTTGCTGAAGTTGGCGTGCTTTTATTTGAGCACAGCCGCAGCTGCACATCAAAACCCCCAGAAGCAGTTTTGGGATTTGGTTTCGTCTCAATAACTTCTAAAAAAGCACCAGGGGGAAGCGATTGGTTATTTCTTAAGGGGATTTGACGTTGAGTTTGAATCACCCACCCGGCTGTGAGGTTGGTAAGCGATCGCTCTACGGATGTTGCTTCGGGTGTTGGGTTTTCAGTTGTTGTCGGACTGGACAAAACTGGAATCGGGTCTGATGGCGATCGCATTTGCTTCACGAAGTAGCCGATAGAACCTGCTGCTGCCACAAATACTAATGGGACGATAAACTGTAGCGGTAATTGGGTATTCTTGGCTGGCTTGCTTTCTGGAATTACCTGAGTTTTCTGATTGGGGCTGCCTAAGAGTGTTCCACTTGCACTTCTGGGAGCAAAATCAGCAGTTTTGATCGAGGAAATGTCTGGGATAACTGCTTTGATAGTAATTTCTGGTTCCCAGTATTGAAGCTGATAATGTATTAAAGCGATCGTGACATTATCGTGTCCATTCTTAGTATTAGCGATTTCTACTAACCTGTCTGCAACAGTTGCTAAATTAGCAACGCCTGCCAGAATCGGTACAATTTCTGTTTCCCAGTACTCCTCCACGCGATCAAAATCACTCAAACCATCGGATGTGAGCAGGAAAACAGCATCTTCATCGAGAATAAACCGCCCAGATGTGGGATGTAATGAAGTACTAGGACTCATCCCCAAAGCCTGGACGAGAGAGCCAGAAGCACTCTGTTGCACAGCCTCGCGGTAGATGGCATAGCCTAACCGCACCTCGCGGGAGGCAACATCATCATCAAGGGTGACTTGATAACAGCCGTAGCGTGTAATCCAATAGGCACGACTATCGCCAACATGGGTAATATATATTTCATGAGCAACAGGCAGTGCCATCACCAAAGTTGTGCCCATGCGTTGTCGCCCTTGGCGATTTTCACTGTCATTGCGCTGACTAATTTTGTCATTGGCAACTGCCACTGCCAAGTCTAGGTCAGCAAGCAATATTGAAGGGTCTATGTGATCGTAGGGAACTTTTGTCAGTTGCTGTACTTGCTGCTGAATCGTTTCAATCGCTAAATTTGAGGCAACATTGCCTCCCTCGTGTCCCCCAATGCCATCACAGACAATCGCTAAAGCTGACGCGTGCGGTGGTTTGCTCAAAAGCGTTCCACTGGGGGGGTAACAGGCATCTTCGTTACGTTGGCGGCTGGGCCCTGTGTCGGTTTTGGTAGCAATTGTGATCGTGGGTGTTTGCGATCGCCCTAATTCTGCTAGTCCGCGATCTAAAACTGCGATTAATTGCTCAGTTGAGTTAATCTCTCCTTGAATCAAAGAATGACTAACAACGCTGACAAATTCAGCTATGACTGGTTTGGCATCGCTCAACAACTGCTGCCAGAATTCACCTAATTGGGATAATTCTGGTGCTGTTTCCGGGTCGAAACGTAATTCCAGTAAGCGCACTAATGGCCCTTCTACCCTCAATAAATAGGGATCGAGCAAGCTAGAGGCGACGCCTTCACTTAAAAGAGGTTGCCACAAATGAGCTAACTGCCATAACCAATTGAGTTGGCGCATTGATGTAGCATCACGCCAAGCTGTAGTTAACTCGCTGCACAGATGTACTTGTTGATCTGCATCATCTACAAGCAGTGGCGGTTTTTCTAAGAGTAATATTTCTTGATGGGAGAACTCGTCAGTTAGGGGCAGCACTCCATATACCTGCGGTACTTGTAAGCGGTAGGGAATTAGCCTCAAATAAGCTCTTATTATCTGTACATCCTCTAACTCAGGCGTTTGGGGCAATAAACCTGGCTTAGTATCTAAAACCACAGATTGATTGATGACTAAATAGCGATCGGCTAATATTTCTCCAGGACTACCCACACTCAGTTCATCCACCACAGCCCAGAGGTAAATTTTCGCAATAGGTGTGGAGCATCGCTGGCAAAACTTGTGGGTCAGGGGGTTGGGAGCCTGACAGTTTTCATTTGGGCAGTAGAGCGTTGCCGCTTCATTTTCCATAGTTATCGCACCGATCAGCGCTTGGCAATTTCTTCAACAGTATTGATAGCGGCAACCTAGACCGCTCTTGTTTCTTGAACTTGACATATCCAAACTTTGGATGATGATTTTGGCTGGCAGATACCAGCAGGTGCTAATACTTATTTACCTACTTATCCAAAGAACACGCTCCTAAGTCAACCCTATAGCCTCAATCATAGCTTCTATTGCTCTGTGACTCTCAATCATCAGAGCAACTAACGGCAACCCTGTCATCAAAATATAACCTAAGCATATCTATGCTATTTGCTTTTGCCAAATTACCCAATCATCAAGAGGCAAATAATGTTGGTATTCATTTAGTTTATAAGTAGAAAAGCATCAACTGACTTTAATTAAGAATTAAGATAACTGATATATAAGGTAATCGAGGCCCTAAATAATTTTAAATATTATTAATAAATGTTTGATAAAATTTAGCCTTTTCAACATTGACAAGCAAAAACACCATATTTAACGTACTCAATAGCCAGCCAGGGATTACTTTTTGTCATTAATCAAAGCTGGCGATTTGTCTAGTTGTCGGGCTACAAATTGAAGATTATCAGTCTGTCTCGCAGTCGGCTCAACGTCTAAGCACAATCTTTATTGTTAATCATCAAGACATGGGTAGTTATCATGAGCAACAATGCAAATATATCATTGACACTAATAGCCATACGAGTTTACTTACAACTATAAAATTAAAACCAATTTATTAATAATTACTGATTAAAATAAATAGACTGTTTTATATTTTTATTGTAAATTTTTTAGATATGTTTGTCTTGAACAGATATCTTGAAGACTGAGTATTTAAGATTACTTGATTTGGGTTCGCGCTCAATTACAACAAATTCGTTTTCGTTAACGACTGTTAACTCAGCAATTGCATGGATAATTTTCTTACCTTTGTATAAAAAAATATCTATGTCATGAATTAATCACTTATTGCGTTTTAGCTAACCCATCAATGCGCGGCTAACATCACCTCAAGCTTGTTATCACTAGTACTGAGCGCAATACATTTCAACTTTCACCGAACTTGATACTAGCTCATTGCGTAAGTTGTCGAATTTTCGATTGAGAGATTTTATAAAATTTAACTTGCAGCTGATAAATTCTTTAAAAGATTAAATTTTCATGCTAGGATTCGTGGGACATTCTCACAAAAATTAAGTTTGGCTGTTCTAGGGGTGAAAACCTTGGCAAATTGTGATGGCACTCTACTATTAACAAGTTGTAAATAGAACAGACAAAATCATAAATATACTGTTTGAGCAGTTTTATGATCCAGCGGAGTTTTATTCAGAATCACGGTTTGAGAGTTTGTAGGGACACGGACGAACCGTGCCCCGATGAGTCAAGAGTTACAAAACTCATAACTCATAATTTGAGAACTCTTAACTTTATTGATTGCCGTCAACTGCAACTTGGGGGATTCCCATGCTGTAGTTAGTAACACGAGCAGAAAGATTGTAACTAACTTCGCCTTGTTGCAGGAGCGATCGCAAATAATGCTCCAAATCTGACCCAATGCGACGTAAGTTATAGTCTGTTAAGTCAACGCCACTTGATGCTTCTACTAGTTCATCAAACTTTCGATAAATTTTTTGCAGTGCATCTTCATTCCAGTTGAATTCGTTATCTGGGTCAACATCTAACGTTAGGACTTGATTACTAGGAACCAGTTCGCCATCCCGGTCTATTTCAGCCGCAAAAATGCGGATATGCCGGGTTGTGGACTTCAGCAGCATCGGGTTATCCATAAAAGGGTGTAAGATTTGGGTGGATTACACTGAAATCATTGTAGACGCTATACCTTAGCTTAAATGCTCTCAACTCACAAGCTTTAAGCTCAGCCTCAAGTCCAGGAAGGAGATATTGAACTAGCTCAAGTAAAAATATCGCCTAGGTTGCTTGCTGCTCCGACTTTTGTTAAGGGTTGAAGCAGGGGCCAAATACTAGCACTTAAAGTAGCCCAATTGTCCTTCTACCACAAATTAGTGGGTGGAATGTTTTCATTTGGGGAAACTACAAATAAATCTTAGCGGTCTGCTAGTTAAGCTAAAGCTCAACAGCAAAGCTTTTCATACTGATGAGCTAAGAAAATAGTAGGATAAATTACTCAAAAGGAATAATTTAAGTGGTATATGTGTTGTCCTCCAGAAAAAGTTTTACCCCTAATAACTTTGCTTATTAACGTCTCCTGAATTTGCTGATGATAAAAACGTACATCAAGTAGTTTTACGGAATAGTGGTACATCGACCTCTGGCCCTAATCAAATGAAAAAAATTCAGCGTTTTTACTTACGTGTAAACACCAAAAATCTAGTAACAACTCAAACTGTTATTGACGTTAAGATAAAGTTGATGTAAAAACCTTTAAAAAGCCTGAACAACTTCTTACAGAAACTTTATTCTATGGAATCTTAAAAACTGAATAATAGGTATGGTTTACCTGAGTCACATTTGGCGCAGGAACAGTAGAACCTAGACAGTGAAAGTCTAGCTTGAAAAAAAACACAGGAGAGTGAAATGGAATACAAATGTGATGGATGAAGAAAAATTCTTAATTCAAACACTTTGGATTCTAAATAAAGATCAAGAATTTTTGCTGGAGATCTACCTTCTCATCGTCATGGCCCAATTAAAGGAATCCTAAAAACTATGAACTCCAAAGCATTACCACGCCAAATAAATAATCTTGAAGTAGGTGTTTATGAGTGCGAAATACATCTCAAATTCCGGTTGATTGAGGAAAAGAGTCTATTGGGCGATCGCGAGCAACTGTTGCAGGTGCTGCTCGATGCTTTGACTGAAGGGTCTGACGACTTTCTGGAGACGCTGCAAGCGTCTGTTAAAGCCCAGGAAGTATCTGAGTTCAAAGCCTCACCGCAAATGCGACGCCAGCTAATGCGCTTGCGTAACGCTGCTGATAATACACAACCTTAAAGGTGTAGTTTGAGTAGTGGCAAATCGTAAATTGGGCATCAAATATCTAATTGGTGTTAAATTTGTCTATTTGCCTATTTGCTCCTCCCATCAGTTGACTTGTACAAGCAAACCCTGCGGCTACAAGCTAGACTTACCGCATGGTCAGCCAAAAAAGTATCTATAGTAGTTATAAGCCTCTACACTACGAATATACTTAAGTAGCTTCTAATGCAGTCATACCTTGCTTCCAAAATAGTTGCATTTTTTCAAAACTTGTATTCCAGGTGAATCGTCTAAATCATTGTTGTACTTAGGTTTGAAGAAGTATTAGCTAGTAATCAATTTAGTTAAATATCTTAAAAAATCAAACATTTTGGATAAGCATTGATGACTAATCTCTTGTGCTCTTGTTGTGAGCTAATGTAGGATTTTGCGAAGTTGAATTATATAGTGATCTGGTTTGATTGCTGAATCACTCGTAGAGGCAGGGAATGGGAATGGGGAATGGGGAATGGGGAATGGGGAATGGGGAATGGGGAATGGGGAATTGGGAATGGGGAACTTGTACTGAGCGACTCGTGCCGACTTGTACTGAGTGCAGCCGAAGTAGTGGAGCCGAGGTAAGTCGAAGTATAAGAAACAGGCAAGAAGTAACAAAGGTGTACTGAGTTTTTTTCAAAAATAAAATATGATTCTTATAGTGTGCAGGGCGTCAAGCACTTGCAGAGCCTTTATGGCTTTTATACCCCCATTGAACTAGTGACTAAGAGCAAGCAGAGTCAAACAAATACCGTGATTTCGGCTTTGTGAAAGTCTTGTTTAGCAGCAAAAAGTTCAAAGCTAAGTTTACTTTACTGAGAGAATTGTAGTAAAGGTTGCTAGTATAGCCTGAAAGTCAATTTAGGCGGGTGTATCTTACCAAGTTTTTATCAAAGTATGGAAGAGCAAAACCTTGTAGCTCTATAGAGCTTGCCTTGGATAACAGGCACAAGTCAAATAAAAACTTAAAAACGTAAAGTAAAAATAAATAGCCTTGTTTTTAGCTTTAGCCAAGTGCCAGAAAATATGACTAATACCAAGTTGCCAAAGATAGTATTGTTACATTCCGTTATATTGAACAGAGCCAAGAAAATCCGACTTCTCCCTTAACAGTTAGGGGGTTATTCATCAGCCACTGACAACGATCAATCAAGGCAGTC
>Ga0209906_100137_pt1 | contig 93040 bp, 82 predicted proteins | sample FECB24metaG_FD_188303 | JGI IMG/M metagenome (GOLD analysis project Ga0209906, IMG submission 188303) | Cyanobacterial communities from the Joint Genome Institute, California, USA from Joint Genome Institute, California, USA - FECB-24 metaG... ... | reverse complement strand
CTAATTCACATTTATTGCTAGGATTCAATCATTTAATTGCTGCAATGAATCAATTTAAACCTGGTTATTCTTCTGGATAATTTAACTTATTTACTACTTGCTTATTCCGGAAAGTGACAGAAGAGGGATATACCAATTCTCTATAAACTTGCACTAAATGATTACCCTTCTCTTCCTTGGCGTTCTTGGCGTCTTGGCGGTTCGTTTTCTAATATTAAGTGCATCCTCATAGAGAATTGGTATTAGCATTAGCTAATATGCTTTCGATATCTGTTAGCTGCACCACTCCAGAGAAGCCGGGACTATTGATTATAAAGAAAGGTGTGCCAGAAACTCCTAATTTCTCAGCTAGCTGGATATCTTTTTCAATTGCGGGAGCAGCAAGAGTGCGATCGCGTTTAAATTTTACCAAATCTAGATTCAGCTTTTTGGCGATATCCAAATATAACCCCTCACCTAGTTGCTTTTGATTAATAAACAGGGCATCATCATATTTCCAGAATTTACCCTGCTGATATGCAGCCCACGCTGCTGTTGCAGATGGCAATGCATCATTATGAATTGAAGTCAGAGGTAAATTCTTGTAAACCAATTTCACATCATCTTGATGCTTTGCTAAAAACTGTTTCAGCGTTTTATTCGCCTCAGCACAGTAGGGACATTGAAAGTCTGAAAATTCTACGAGCATAGTTTTTGATTGAGCCGACCCTGTGGTGGGAGACTCACCAATTACTGCTTGGGGATTTGTTTTTAAATCCTGTAAAAATGCTTGTTGTGCTTGCTTTATTTTCTGTTGTTGCTGCTGCTGGTATGCTTGGACAGATTCAATAAGTACCTCTGGGTGTTCGCGGATAATTTGTAACACCTGCTCCTCCAGTTGCGGAGTGATACGGCTGGCGGCTTGTGCAGGAAATGACCAGCTTAAAAGCAAACACAGTAGACTTATTCCTATCCAGGTAGGTAGGAACTGAAGTAATTGCCCAAACTGATAGAAAAGTTGATTCATACAGAACTCTTGATAAATTAAGATCTCCTAGCCATGATACTGGGATTGTTAATTATAGGATAGGCGATCGCATTTTACAGATAAATTGCGATCGCACTAACCAAGATTCTTGGATTACCGATAGAAAGTTAATAAACTCCAGACATATTTTATTGTGTAGTATATAAAACAGTACTTAGCTTTACTCGGTCAATTAATTAGCATGGTTGCAGACCACGACATTAAATTTCAAGCATATCTACTATCCCTCTGCAACGAAGAGACATACAAAGATTGGCAAAACTTTTATACGCCAACCAATGCCTTAGACCGTCAACGAACTGAACCGAAGAAATCTCGGATGCGCTTGGATTTGAGTTTGATGGTGCAAACGATACAGCCATTGCAGGAAGGTCAAGCGTCAGAAAGAGAAAAAATCAAACGGTTAAATGTCCTGGAAGGGTTACGGGAGTATGCTGCCAACCACGTTCTGCTGGTGGGACAACCAGGTTCAGGTAAATCTACTGCCTTAGAACGCCTTTTGTGGGAAGAGGCAGAAAAGTGCAGGGGAGCAAAGGGGGAGAAACTAACGAAGATTCCTGTGCTGGTAGAGTTACGACAATACAGAACTTCTGTGGTGGATTTGATTCGGGAGTTCTTGAGCCGACATCAATTACGTCTAGATGAAGCAATAATTGAAACGCTGTTGTTTGAAGGGCAATTTTTGCTATTAGTTGATGGCGTGAATGAATTGCCCAATGAAGATGCACGGCGAAACTTAAAAATCTTTCGGCAGAATCACCTTGCCACACCGATGATTTTCACCACGCGGGATTTGGCCATGGGGGGCGATTTGGGCATTGATAAAAAGCTGGAAATGCAACCTCTGACTGAGGGACAGATGCAGCAGTTTGTCCGTGCCTATTTGCCAAAGGTGGGTGAGGAAATGCTGCGACAGTTGGGTGGACGCTTGCGGGAGTTGGGGCAAACGCCACTGTTATTATGGATGCTGTGTGAAGTATTCGCCCATAGCAAGCAAATTCCGACTAGTTTAAGTTCGCTGTTTCGTTGGTTCTCTGGGGAATATGACAAACTCAAGCAAGATGTTCCAATTTCAGAAGGGTTAAGCAATTGGCAATCTGAGTTAATCCAACATCTGGCATTTGAGATGATGCAAGGTGAGAGTCCAACAGAGTTGCGATTAACTATTACCAAGCAGCAAGCTAGGAATGTTTTAGCTAAATTTTTACAGGCTAAAATAGCTCATCCTGATGATTGTGCAAGACGCTGGCTGGAGGATTTGCTCAAGTATCACCTGATTCAATTGCGAACAGATGACCAGATTGAATTTCGCCACCAGATGCTTCAAGAATACTACGCCGCAGAATTTCTACTTCCACAGCTTGACAAAATTAGTGATGACAAACTGAAACAAGATTATCTGAATTATTTGAAGTGGACAGAACCCGTAGCGCTGATGTTGGCGTTAGTGGATGATCAAGTGCAGGCAATGCGGGTGGTGCAGTTAGCCCTAAATGTAGATTTTATTTTGGGGGCAAGGTTGGCAGGAGAAGTGAAAAGAGAGTTTCAGGAAAAGACAGTCTGTTTAGTTAATGAGTTAGACATTCCTCAACTCCCCAAGATTGAGTTTTTAGGCATCACTCGCTCTGATTGTGCGATCGCAATTTTACAGAATTTATTGGATAATGAAGACTCTTCTGTTCGTAAAAGTGCAGCGTCTGCATTAATAAGAATTGGTAATCATTCCGCAATAGATGCCTTAATTAAAGCTTTAGAGAATGAAAACCTTGAGTTTTTCCGGAGTATTGCTTATACATTAGGAGAAATTGGTAATAAATCAGCGTTTATTACTCTGATAGAGGGTTTGAAGGATAAAGAAATGATCCCTCTTATGAATTCTTTGTATAATTTTGGAAAAATCACCTATCGTTCAACATTAAATGGCAATCAGGATTTGAATGATGGAAAATATTCTACTCTGCTGAATTCTAGTTTGTCAAAAGAAATCAGCAGCTATTCAGAGGTAGATACTCTAATTCAAGATTTAAATGACGAAAAATCTACTGTTCGTAGAAGTGCAGCATCTGCACTAGGAGAAATTGGTAATTCCTTAGCAGTAGAGGCTTTAATTCAAGCTTTAAACGACGGAAAATCTACTGTTCGTAGGAGTGCTGCATCTGCTTTAGGGAAAATTGGTAATCCCTCAGCAGTAGATGCCCTAATTCAAGCTTTGAATGATGAACATTATCTGATTCGTGGAAGTGTAGCGTCTGCATTGGGAAAAATTGGTAAGTCTTCAGCAGTAGATGCCCTGATTCAAGTATTGCAGGATGATGAATCTACTGTTCGTAGGAGTGCTGCTGAAGCGTTAGGTAAAATCGGCCATTCCTCAGCAGTGGATGCCCTGATTCAAGTATTGCAGGATCGTGAATCTACTGTTCGTAGGAGTGCTGCTGAAGCGTTAGGTAAAATCGGCCATTCCTCAGCATTAGATGCCCTAATAAAGACTTTAAATGATGAAGAATTTAATGTTCGTAGTGCTGCCACTGCTGCATTAGGAGAAATCGCTAGCTCTGAATTGTTGCCTCGGATATGGGAGTTGCTATTAACAAATAAAGCATATTATACAAAGAAAAGTATTTTAAGAATCCAAGAGCGTTGTAAATTTTATAATCATAAACTTTTTTACTCTCACCTAGATGAGGAGGAAAATAACAATTATACATTGACCGATACTCTCATTGAACTCAATCAATATATCAAAATTATGTCAGAAACTCCTAAAAACGACTTCAGTGGTGCCACCTTTAATAATATAGTAGGCAGCGTTACTGGTAATATCCAAGGTGATAATATTGGCGCTCAAAACAATTACCCGTTAACACAAGATATTACTAAATTAGAAACAGTGCTTCAGCAGTTACTTGAGAAAATAGAGCAGACTAAACCGACTGTAATCGACGCTCAGCTAATTGTTGCTCAAGCTGTTGATAGCCATCCGATACTTAAAGATAGGCAAGCTATTGAGAAAGCCATTGAAAGTTATCCAAACCTCAAAGTACGTTTGCGAAAAGTCATAACAGCAGCAGGTATTGAGACAGTAAAGGTGTTATTCGCTCCTGCTGGCATTGCGATAGAAGCAATTAGAGCTTGGAATCAACCTGAATAGGGGTTGTTTGCTAATTTTTCTTTCACTCATTTCTACTAGAATCGTTTTATTGAGTCTTTGAGCCTCGTGAACGAGTATTAGAATGTTGTTGAGGTGCAATATTTCAAGCGTAAGCACGAGAAAATAGAATCATCCCCTGCAAATATTTCCAGGCAAATGGATTACAGCTATGATAAGCAATCTTGTACAGCAACCAGACATTCAAAGCACTGGTGAACAGCGCCTGATACTAAATAATGTCAGTTGGCAACAATACGAAACGTTGCGAACTACCTTAGATGATATTCCAGGTTTGCGGATGACTTATCTTGAAGGAACCCTCGAAATCATGAGTCCATCGCCAGAACATGAAGTAGATAAAAAAGCCATCGCTCGTTTAATTGAAATCTACGCTTTGGAGATGGATATTGACTTGACCGGCTATGGTTCCACTACTTTTCGCAAACAAGCCAAAGCTAGGGGTTTAGAACCAGATGAATGCTACTGTTTTGGTGAATCAGCGCTGCGAGAGGGTTTCCCTCCGCAGGCGACTGTGAACCCGAAGGGTCAACTCAAGGAAGTTCCTGATATTGCCATAGAAGTTGTTCTCTCTAGTGGTGGCATTGATAAACTATCTGTCTATCAAGGATTAAAAGTACCAGAAGTTTGGTTTTGGCAGAATAATCAATTTACCGTATATCGTTTGCGTCAAGAAGGCTATGAGTTAATTAGCCGCAGTGAATTCCTCCCAGAATTAGATTTATCTGTTTTAGCTCAGTATGTGAAATTGCCTAGCCAAACTCAAGCTGTCAAAGCTTATCGAGACACTCTACGGCAAGGTTGAAGCTTATTCCGGTAACCCCTGAACTTGCAACAAATCTAATTCCCGTTCAAATATTTCATCTATAGGCAACATTTGCCCATCAGTAGTCATAAATTTATGGTCTTTGGTTGCCCGAATCACTGAATCATCTTCCAAGCAATACTCAAAGATTTCTTGTTCTCCGCGATTATGCCACTGTGACACAGGTTGCGTGTAAACATTCCCATTACTATCAACGCTATACACTGTGCATTCAATGCCTTTTTCTACTATCTCTCCAATAGGAATAAAGCCATATTCTACCGTCAATACTTCCGTGTCATAGCTTAAGCAATATTCAGCAAACTTCAACATTTGCTCGAATAATTCATCGGCGATTTTTTTGGGAACCCCATTTTTAGCCGCACCATCCACGAATTTTTCTCGCTGCTTTTGCATCTCGGAAACTTTCTTCTTACCCATCGCCCGGCGCAGCAAGTCAGCTTGTCCTAAGGAATATCCAGCCATATCTTGAGCAATTTTCATGATTTGCTCCTGATAGACCATAATTCCATAAGTCTCATCTAGTACTGTTTCCAGAATAGTGTGTTGATAATCAATCTTTTCACGACCATGTTTGCGGTTAATAAACTTAGGAATCAGTCCCGCATCTAATGGGCCTGGTCGATAAAGTGCCAAAATCGAAGAAATATCTTCTATATTTGAAGGCTTCAAATCTCGCACTATTTGACGCATCCCTGAAGATTCTAATTGAAATATCCCCTCTAATTCACCTGCTTCTAATAATTCATAGGCTTTTTGCACATCTTTTGGTAGGGTGCTATGTTCACCTTTGGTTAATATCTTTTGTGCTTTTCTTTCTTGGCGAGGAATTTCATCAGGGTCAATACGATATCCTTTGGTTTCTTCAATCAAATCAATGGTCTTTTGAATTAGCGTCAAATTACGCAAACCGAGGAAATCCATTTTCAACAAACCCATTGATTCCAGGTCTTCCATGAAATACTGGGTAATCACAGAACCGTCATTATTCCGCTGTAGTGGCACAATTTCATCAAGCGGATCAGCAGAAATTACCACACCTGCTGCATGAACACCAAAGGTTTTGTTAGTTCCTTCAATTCGCATTGCCATATCAAGCCAATGACGCACATGCGGTTCTTTATCATATTTCTCTTTAAACTCTGGTTCTGGAGTTTCATTAGAAATCATCACCTTGAGTTTGGTTGGTTTCCCCCGCACCACAGGAATTAATTTCGCCATTTTGTCGGCTTCACCGTAGGGAATATTTAAGACTCTAGCAACATCTTTCAAGACCGCTTTAGAAGTTAGACGGTTGAAGGTAATAATTTGAGCAACTCTATCTGCACCGTATTTATCAGTTACATATTCAATAACTTTATCCCGTTGATCAATGCAGAAATCCGTGTCAATATCAGGCATGGATTTACGTTCTGGGTTCAAAAAGCGCTCGAACAATAACCCATGATGCACAGGGTCAATGTTAGTAATTCGCATCGCATAAGCGACTAATGAACCAGCCGCTGAACCCCGACCAGGGCCAACGGGAATATTATTATCTCTGGCAAATTTAATGTAGTCCCACACTACTAAAAAGTATTTAGAAAAACCCATCTGCTGAATCATTTTCAGTTCGTATTCCAATCTTTCTTTGTAGATGGAATCAACTTCGGTGCGGGATTTGCGATTTAACCGATCTAAAAGTCCGCTCCATGCAACATCTTCGGCGTAAGTATCAGCGGTATGACCAGAGGGGATGGGGGGAGTAGGAATTTGAGGCTCACCCATAATATGGTAAGGCTCGACTTTATCGGCAACTTCTTCAGTAGTGTCTACAGCTTCAGCAATAACATCATCCGGCAAATGGTCACGAAATAGCTGCTGCATCTCTTCACCAGATTTGAGATACTCTGTGCCGCTATAGCGCATCCGTTTATCTTCAACAATTAACTTGCCAGTTTGAATACATAGCAAAGCATCGTGTGCTTCAACATCAAAACAAGATATAAAATGTGAATCATTAGTAGCAACAAATTTAATTCCTAGTTCCCGCGCAATTTTAATAATTTCAACATTAACAATTCGGTCTTCCTGAGAACCGTGATCTTGAATTTCTAAATAATAATCATCACCAAATACATCTTTATACCATTGAGCAACTTTACGAGCTGCGTCTGGTCTACCACTAAGAATTGCTTGGGGAACTTCTCCACCCAAACAAGCACTGGTAACAATCAAGCCTTCATGATACTCTTTGAGTAAATGTTTATTGATACAAGGACGAGAAAAAATTCCTTTGCCTTGCACACCTTTGAGGTGAGAAATTGTGGTTAATTTGACTAAATTTTTGTAACCTTTGGTATTTTTAGCTAAAACAACTTGATGATATTTGGGACGGCGTTCTTGTTTCTCGATATCGCCGTTGATTATATACATTTCGTTGCCAAGAATTGGCTTAATATTTTGACTACGGCAGATTTTGATCAGTTCAACTGCTCCGTACATGACACCATGATCGGTAAGGGCGATCGCTTTCATCCCCAGTGCGATCGCTCGATCCACTAACTCTGGTAACTGACTTGCCCCATCGAGCAAACTGTAGTCACTATGAATATGCAAAGGGACAAAGGACATATACGTCTCCAACCACAAGCCAACAATTTCTCTAGGGGCATCCCGGTGACACACCCCTTCGAGCAGGATTTTGCAAAGCAACGGGATCTTAGATTACCTCGTTTGCGAAATTTTCACTTCCGAAAGTGAAGTTTTAAAAGTTACATCAGTTAATCAGCATCTAGATAATGAGCCAAACAGAGAGCACTACTTCGCCTGAAGCCAAAGTCCGCCCTTGGTGGGGGCGTATCCCTCTGACGCTACAAATTCTCATCGCCCTAGTGGCTGCCGTCAGCGTCGGAATTGCACTTGGTGCTGGGAATCCTAATCCCACCAATGCCGCCTTAATCAATAACTTAGCAATTCCTGCTGAATTAGTGCTTAAGGCTCTGCGCGCCTTGGCTACGCCGTTGATTCTGGTAGCGGTGCTACATACTTTAATGACTACGAATATCCCTGGTACAGCCGGACGGCGGCTGGTAGGGTTACTTTTAACAAACACAACCGTAGCTATCTTCATCGGACTTTTAGTGGCGAACGTCCTGCGTCCAGGGACTTGGCGCAATGTAGCTACCTCAAAAACTACGGAAGTAACTAGTCAAAGTCTTGACCCTTGGGGATTAATCAAAGATGCTGTACCAGAAGCCGTCCTCAAGCCCCTGGTTGATAATAATGTCATTCAACTGATTGTTATTGCTTTGAGCTTTGGTATCGTCCTGCGGGGATTAAAATCTGAACAAATAGCCCAAGGAAAAAATGGATACCAGTCAATTGAGAATGTTATCGGGATTTTGTTTGAGACGGTGATTGGTGTCCTTAACTGGGTAATTGCCTTAGTGCCTTTAGCCGTTTTTGGAATTGTCGCTAAAACTGTTGCTAAAGAAGGCTTTGCCCCCTTTCAATCTTTAGCTGCGTTCATCGTGGCGGTGCTGCTAGCGTTGGTATTGCAAGCTTGCTATTACCTCACCAGAGTAAAATTTGGTTCTTGGGTACATCCGCTAAAATTTCTAGGTGGCGGTTCTGATGCCTTTTTAACGGCTTTCTCGACTTCTTCCTCTGCGGCTGCAATGCCCATAACTTTTGAGGTTTTGCAAACAAAAATCGGTTTAAGGGAATCTTCTGCTGCCTTGGGGTCATTAGTAGGGGCAAATTTCAACAATGATGGCACTGCCCTCTATGAAGCGATGTCTGCATTGTTTATCTCCCAACTAATTGGGCAACATCTGAATCTGGGACAGCAATTAATTGTCGTCCTTACGTCCATTTTTGCATCGGTAGGTGCGGCCAATATTCCCAATGCTGGACTGGTAACGATGACACTGGTGTTCACTTCTGTTGGCTTACCTACACAATACATCGCTTTGCTAGTGACTGTAGACTGGTTTCTAGATCGCTGCCGCACTGCGATTAATGTAATGGGAGACATGACTGTTAGTGCCTTACTTGACGGCAAAAAGCCACGTTCTATGGACGAGGCTTAATTTACCAGCTTTTAGTTCAATGTAGGAGTTTTATAAATATTTAATGCTGTTGAGGCCCCTTAGCGTCACATTTTTTAGTCAAGCAGCGTTCTAAAAGTTGAATTCGCCACAGAGATGCAAAGCGATAAGGATTGAATACCAATTTAGGATCATGACTAAATAACGGCTGGTTTAGATACTGCCAAAGAGGAAATTTAATCTTGGTGTGTTTTGGAGCCATAAGAACAACAAAATACTATAAAAGCGTTGTGACAGTAGTTGGCATCTACATATAAAGAACTGCCAGATACTGTTTTTCTAGTTAAAGATTACACCGCTGTTTTGTAATTGTCCTTGTGGCAATTGCGGAAAATTTTGACTTTTATTGAAATCGGGACAACCTTTCGTTATTCGTCTGAGTCGGAACAACGCGCTTGCTCCAACGAAGGAAGCCCTTTGGGTAAACCTGATGACGCTCGTTCACCCGAAGCGTCGGCCTACTTAAAAGTCAAGCTACGCACAGCGTACCGCAGGTAGGACTTGCTACTGCTGCTTCGCGTCGCCCCTTGGGCGTACCCCTAGGGGAACACAAGCTACGCGTAGCGTGACACATATACCCTTAATAGCTTCGGCGTTGCTTCTTAAGATCAGTAATGTGAACTCCTATATCTACACCTTTCATATAGTTACTCATGTACGATAACAGCGAGTAGATAAATACAATGATGCCCAGCATCTCTAGCACCTCTTCCACAGTTGTTATTAATTTATAAATCATGTCACTTTCTGAGTAGTAATCTGCATAATATCCACCCACTAGTTCAGTACCAAGTGCACCTGTCACGTAAACTATCCCAGCAATGAAAAATAAACGTCGTGTCTTTGCGGGAAGAGTAGCTAAAAACCGCGCAAACACCAGTAAAAATATGAGGACGAAGATAGCACCAGGAATCACCCAAGCGTAATAAAGCACCCCACTGGTATTAAATGTATTTCGTAGTGGGTTTATGACTTTTTCATGAAGACTGATAAATTCGTCTAAGGACAAACCAGCAAAGACTATTGATAATCCTCTCCATGACCAAAAATTGCTGTTCCTAGCTAACTTCTGAGCTTGGGCAATAATTGCCAAAAGAATAGAACAAAAGAATAAGGCTGCCGCAGAGTAGAGTGAAGGAATATTTGCCTCAGTGTCAATGTCGAATATGTGTCTAAAACTAGCCCTCCCATTGAAGTCAGGCAGATAGTACACAGTGAAATTCGCCAAAAGACTGAGAAGAGCTAGGCATACTACTACGCCAAGCAGGAATTTAATAATTCTGTTGGCATAAAGATACATATCCAACTTATGCGATGATTGCAAAGCCGCGATCGCATCTTCAGGCTTTATAGCATTTGTTGCCTCATCTCTACGTATATATTCGCTATTGCTGCTGTCTTGACGAGAGAGTTTTTTCAGGATTTTTCGTCGCTCTGGCAATACAATGTTGTCCATTAAATACTCAATGGTTTGCTGCTTAACCAAACCATGCATTACCAGAATTTCTCCCAACTGCTTTCCACTCAACTTTTGTGCCGTAAGTGCTGTGTCTAATGCATCTGGGGTAATCAGTTCAGCTTCAACTAAGTACGTCCCAAGTGGCTTCAGCTGAAATTCTTGTGTCTCTATTTTGCTAATCAATGGTATTTCCTTATTTTAACTGGTCATATTGCAATAAATAGATCGCCATTTAAGGTCATGAATGATAATTACTGACCAATATTAGCTTTTGTTAGCTTTTAATACTTTCATAACCTTTACTTAACTATATTTTGCTTTTGCCAAAAACTTTATAAAATAAGTATAAAATTTTGATAAAATACATGTGAATTTACTGTATAGACTTCTAAAGATATAACTAATGAAAGTTAACTTACGTAGGATTTTGTAGAACTCATCTGTGATTAACAAAACTCCCTAGTACCTCATACCAATTCTTTATGAAGACGTATAGAAAGAACCCCACTGCCTGCGGCACCTCCCCGAACTCGCGGGGAAGTTGGGAGGGGTTAAAATAATGTGCAGCTTCACAGAGAGTTGGTATCAAAACCTTGTTGTTGCCAAAAAAAATCCACCCATACATCAGAGTCAGGGGTGGAATATGCTAAATGAATTGCCGCATTGCTTCTCCAGACAGGCTTACGCCAACCTCAAGCGGCTACTATAGCGATTTTTGTCTGTGTGCAATACGTTCTTGCTTGAGATTTAGAAGTCAGAATTCAGAGAAAACTTTATATTATGCCACGCTTTGACTCTTTTGAGCTTAGTAATGAGTCCCCGTTTTACGATGGTTGATGGCAGTAACGGCATCAGGCTTGAGTAATTTACCATCGTCAACAGTTGCGTAGACAACCCAGTGATCACCACATTCTAAACGTTGGTTGACTGAGCACTCCAGATAAGCTAAAGCGTCGGTGAGAACGGTACAGCCGTTATCTGCAACTGCTGTACTAAAGTTGGCAAATCTATCTTCTCCGGGCGCAAAAGATTTACGAAAATGCTTGGTGTAGTCTTGATGAGTACCTTCAGGGAGGATATTCAGAGCAAACTTACTACCTGCATACATTAGGGATTCCATCGCTCGTTCTTTAGCAATAGCAATGGTGAGTCCAGGTGGGTTGAAGGTGGCTTGAGAAACCCAAGCGCCTAGCATCCCAGTAGATACTTCTCCTTGTTTAGCTGTAACCACGCAAACGGAACCAACAATCCGACCAACAGCTTGTTCCACATGAGTAGCGGCTTGTTGTGGCACACGGACTTTTTTAGCCTTTCTTAAGGCTTGAGCGAAGTCTGTGCCTACTTCTTCACAAAACTTGAGAGTGACATCATCAGGTTTAAACTTGACCTTCAAGGTGTCAAAGCCAAAGCGATATCCAGCATCTCGGAGTTTACCTTCAATAAAGTCTAATGCTTCGCCACTCCAGCCATAGGAACCAAACACCCCAGCGGGTTTGCTGTTGTCACCACTCGATAGCACAATACCTAAAGCGGTATGAATGGGAGTGGGTGCATGACCACCAATGGTGGGAGAACCGATGATAAAGCCATCCGATTGTTCTAGGTTAGTACGGATTTCATCAGGTGGAGCAAATTCGCAGTTGATTGATTTCACCGCAACTCCACCTTTAGTCAATCCCAAAGCCATCGCCTGTGCTAGAGTTGCGGTATTCCCATAAGCTGAAGCGTAAAGTAGGGCGACAGATATTTCGCGATCGCTCTGAGAACGGCTCCATTCTGCATAAGCTTTGGTAAGTTCGATTAAGCCAGTGCGTACCAAAGGTCCGTGACCCACAGCATACATTCTCACTTGCAAATCTGAGATTTTTTCCAAAGCTGCTTCCACATGAGGAGCTTGAGGAGCCATCAGGCAGTTAAAGTAGTAACGCTGGTCTTCTTTGAGCGCCTCCCAGTTATCATCAAATGCTTCATCGCCGCAGAGATGAGTTGCAAATAGCTTATCTGTGTAGAGAATTTGGGTTTGCTGATCGTAAGTACAAAGTCCTTCTGGCCAACGGGGACTGGGAGTCGGGAAGAATTTTAAAACATGACCCTTGCCTAAATCTAGAGTTTCTTTCCCCCGCATCACCAAGACTTTCAAATCATGGTCTAAGAAAGCAGCACGCAAATTCCCAGCAGCGGGAAGAGAACAAACAAATGTTACCTGTGGTGCAAGTTCTAAAATTGCCTTGAGGGTTGGAACTCGGTTGGGATTAAAATGACCCAGAATTACATAATCCAAACGTTTCAGGTCTAGAGTTTGCCGCAATGCTTCCAAATAAACTTCGGTGAAGCTTTCTGGGGGTGGGTCAATAAGTGCAGTTTGATCGGCTTCAATTAAATAGCAATTTGAGGTAGTACCTCTTTCAAGTGCGTATTCAATTTCAAACCGTAGACGTGACCAACTACGTGCTCTGAGAACCTGAGTATTTGTAGCAATTGGTAAAACTTGTACGTCGCGTGGTTTGGAGTCGGTCATAGCTGTTTGGTAAAGTTGGGGAAAATTTGGAAAAACCGGGCAACTTTTGCCCAGTTTTTAATGCGTTCAAGGAGAGGGGGGAAGATGGAGAGCAGGGGGGGAGAGGGGCAGAGGAAGAAAATAATTAATGACCCCTGTACAGACGCGATTAATCGCGTCTCTACCCTTGACTCCTGCCCTAGTAGTAATTACCTACTTTGCGATGGCGAACAGCTGTCAATCCATCGGCTTTGGAGACACGACCTTCTTGGACGGTGCAGTATAAAATCCAGTGATCGCTGCATTCCATGCTGGTTTGCACTTCACATTCCATGTATGCCAAGGCATCGGTCAGAATCGGGGAACCGTTTTTAGCTGTTTGGGTTTTCACCCCAGCAAATCGGTCAGCACCGGGATGTAAGCGCTTGAGAAAGTGCTTTTTAAGTTCTTGATAATTTCCTTCTTCCAGGACGTTGAGAACGAAGCGATCGCCAATTTGCATTAAGGAATCAATGGCGCGGTCTTTGGCAACAGCAATTGTGAATCCTAAGGGTTGTAAACTCGCTTGTGTTACCCAGGATGCCAGCATTGCACTTGACACATTACCCTTTTTGGTTGTGACAATGTACAGTCCGTTGCTAATTCGACCCAACGCTTTTTCCATATTGACGTCGAGGGACTTAATTTGCTTGATGTTGCGATCGCGCACCAGCAATTGTCCTAAATCTTTACCCGCTTCTTCACACAACTGGAAAGTAGATGCAGTGGGAGCCTCTTTGATCCGAATGGCTGGGAAGGCTTCTTTGACGTTTGAGTCGATAAACTTTCTCCGGAGTGTATCGATTGGTTCATCATCTCCGCCATAACATTCAAATAGTCCAACCACTTGTTTGTTATTGGCGACAGCTAGCAGCGAACTGATATTAGCTTGGGCGGCGGCGGCGGTACTCGGAGGCATACCAATAATGATGCTAGCTGCTCTACCAGCTAGTTCTTGAATTTCTTGGCTTTCAGCAGTACTCAAATCTAGTACTTCTACCCCAACCCCAGTTTTCTGTAACCCGTCACCAATTGCGTGAGCTAGGCGATCGCTATACCCGTAATTTGAGACATAAAACAAGCCGACTGTGGTTTCTGCTTTAGCTTGTTTTTGGCTCCAATTTTCATAGCACCCGGTCAGAACATCTAAATGGTGGTGTAGTAGTGGCCCGTGGCCATTGGCGATAATATTAATCTTCCCAAGTTCGCCCATTCTCTTCATGGCATTCAGCAGAGAACGAGCGTTGGGGCCCATCAAGCAGTCGTAGTAAAATCTAAAGTCAGCTTCGATCGCTTCTAAATCTTCGTCGAAGGTGCGATCGTCACAAAAGTGCATCCCAAAGGCATCGCAGGTGTAGAGAGTTTGGGTTTTGCGGTCAAAGCTGAAGATTGTGTCTGGCCAGTGTAGGTTAGGCGCACTCACAAATTCGATTTCATGTCCCTTGCCAATATCTATGCGATCGCCACTTTTAACAACCCGTTTGGAAAAAGGATCGTGTACTAAGCCTTCTAGAAATTGGAGCGCAACTTTTGAGGCTAAAACGGTGGCTCTAGGAGCTAACTGGAGGACATCTTCTACTAAGCCGCTATGGTCTGGTTCTGTGTGACTGACAATTATGTAATCAATTGTTTTGGGATTGACAAGACCTTTAAGAGTGTCTAAATACAGCTGGCGAAACTTCTGATGAGAAGTATCAACTAAAACTGTTTGCTCACCTCTAATTAGATATGAATTGTAGGTTGTACCATTTTGCAGTCCGAATTCGATATCGAAGCGATCGCGGTCCCAATCAAGAGAGCGAATCGCTGTTGTATTAGGGGCAATTTCTACAGTTTGTATAGTTAGCCGATGTTGAATGTTTTGTGCGATCGCTACCATTATTCGTCTCCGAGCGCAAATAATCAGGTTTTTTCTGTCCCCATTGTCTCTATAAATTTTGTTTTAAGTTGTAATGAATATTATGTTTTTGAAAATTAGTCTTGTATCAATTATTGCTATTTGTCAGTAATTTTTTTAACTCAAAACATATACTAAATCTAATTTTTATTAATATATACACTGATTAGTTAACTGTACTAACTATTTACACTATTTTCTAATCCAAAACTATCATATATATCATCTTTATCTGACCGCAAATTCATAATGAAAAGTATAAAATCTGCAACCAATGTAGCTATTTATTTTTTATTAATAACCAGTTTCATTACTATAGTGAACCATGATAGGTAACTTGAAAGAATCTCCTATCAAAAATTTAAGCAATATTGCTTATTAACAAAATATATCTGTATCTAAAATTGCCATCACTTGCTAGAACACACTAGCCATTCACAAGCGGTTCTTGCAATTGCAGTGCAAATATTAAGCGATCGCGAAATTTGACTTACAACTTAGTTTTAGACATTAAGTAAGAAAAGTTTATTTTTTCAAATACTTACACAATAAATAGAAAAAGTCAGACAAATTGCCTTATTATTTATTGTCAAACATCAAATATCCTGTTTCTAACATGCCTTCAGTAAAAATCACATATGTTGCTGTCTTGGTAAAATTTATTGTTGCGTAAAGTATAAATTTTCTGTAAAGTAAAGAAAACGACAATTTTCGAGAGATAATCAAAGCGATTTAGCTAAAACCATTTCAAGAAAAAAACTGGACTTTTACATCTTTCACTACTTATCCAAGTGCAAATTTCCATAAAAATCATTTTTAAAGTTTCTATAAACTACTAGTAAAAGTACGAATAATCAATTAAAGTTTAATGTTACACACTATTAGTGTGGATCTTAAGTATTAGTCAGGACAAAATCAACAGATTCTTCTCGTAATAGCAATTAGCTTCAGCTTTTAGCTATTCGATAAAAGGGTCTATACGAGCTAATGCTGTGATGTGCTTAATTTTGTACGTAAATCATTACGTGATCATGAATTACAGACTTTAATAAGTGTTTTTCAAGCCAATATTTCTCGCATAACATGCCTTCAGGCTAGACTCCGGCATCCTTAAACATTGTGGTTCAGTCAATTTAGTGTGTTAGTTAATACTTTGTATAGCGAGTATATAGGCGTGAATAAACATAAAAATTCTAAAAACTGACTCTGTGAAAAACTAACGCTTATGGGATGCCGATTGAGAATTTTTTTAAATGAAGAGGAAAAGCAGACTTTGGAAGAGTTAAGGAGAGCCAAAGATGTTCCTCAACGTACCAGGGATCGCGCTCAAGTTTTGCTGCTGAATGCTCGTGGCTTAAAAAACGAGCAAATTGCTCAAGGCTTGAACTGGGCGATTTCAACAGTACGTCAAACTCTCCATCGTTGGGACAAGATGGGGTTAGCAGGCCTGTGGGATGCTCCTGGTCGAGGGGGAAAGCCCCGATATTCGGAATCAGACTTGGTTTATCTGGAAAGTTGCTTAGCTCAAGAGCCACAAACTTATAACTCTAAACAACTAGCAAAAAAACTGGCATCTGAGCGTCAAGTAAACTTGAGTCCCGATAGGCTACGACGGGTACTTAAAAAAAGGGGAAAAAGCTTGGGAGGCGCACCGACAGAACCCCAGACACAGAAGAATTAGCTGATTGCGAAAAATTGATTGTTTTGACTCTCAATAAAGAGGGTTAATAGTAGGATAATTATCCTTTACACCTTGACAAGGGTAGGCTGGCAAAGGTCACCCTACTCAACGCCAAGGTGTGTAGTAAATTCTTAAGAACTGTTCGCTCTATGTATTAAATAATGGCGTTGCACAATTGCAGTCTAAATCCAGATATACATCTAAATTGATGTAAGCTAATCGGCATTTAATATGCATAATTACGCTTTATGACTGTCAAGGGGAGCTAACGCGCTCTTGGGGGTCTCCCCCATGAGCGACTAGCGTTCAAGGGTCAACAGTCAATGCCCAAAAGAGGACTTTTGACTCTGGACAACTTTCATGAGTAACTGTGTAACTTAAATGCGTAACATCTGAATTTTTTTATGTGAGAATAGTTAGGCAAAGGGTAAGCGAAATCACACATTACTTTCTACCCTTAAAACAAAATCCATCTATACTTCAAAAGTATCAGATGGACTTGTTAACTATTTTTAGTGGATCCGAGCAGAGTCGAACTGCTGTCCAAATTGGGTATTGACCCCCCGCTCATTCACAGGTTTAGCCTTTCTGACCCTCAAGGCGGGAATCGTTCATTATCCCGAACGTAGGATGCTCTGATTTAATCTTAGCTAGCAAGCCAACCAGAGAACGCTTACTAGAGCATCCGTTGGGGTTGTGTCTCTAACCTTTAACGGAGTCAGATCAGAGACGCTCGAACCTATAAGAGGTGTTTAGGCAGCTACTAGAGCGTCCTTACGAGCAAATTTAACGATGTTATTCGCATTTACTTTTTTTTTGAGTCTTTGATTTGCGAGAGGAGACTCACTCTCGACCTGAATCACAGAGCAGCGTTCGCCAACCTGTCGAAACCGTGACGGACCCATGTCTCATATCTCTTATTATAGTGTATTGTTTTTGAAATGTGTTATGAGACAACAAATTTGAGACTTTGGATTTGGGTCTTTTGGTTCACGCAAGTACTGCTGAAAAACATAAGGTGTCTTTGTGAGAATTTGGCTGTAGCCCGTCACTATAATTGGCACAGAGAGTGATGTCTTTATAACCGTTTTCCTGCAAACACATGATAAATTCATCGCGCCCGAACCAATGTAAGGGTAAGCGCTGTAACTCAGTGGCAATAAGTTTACCCTCTTTCCACTTTTCGTAACGAATTACAGTCATATTAAGTTGATTGAGCCAGTCTATATAAGATGTGGATTGCAAGAGGATTGTTGACCCATCAGGACAAGTAATCGGCGATTGCTGCCTAACAATGTTCTCCGTCTTAAAATCTTCAATAGGCAACTCCAAATCGATGAAGATTCGCCCTTGTGGTTCAAGATACCGAGCAAAAGCTTGTAAGGTCTTAATGGCAGCAGTTCGCTTTTCTAGCAGCATGAATGAGCCGAAGGAAACAACAATCGCACTAAACTTACCAGGAATGTCAAGATTTTCTATATCACCGTGATGAAGAACAGGGTTCAATCCCCTTTCTGCACAGTGCTTTCGACAAGCAGCAAGCATATTCGGTGAAGCATCGATGCCCTCAACATTGATACCAGCTTCTAGTAGTGGTATAAGTAGTCTTCCCGTCCCAACCATTGCCTCAAGAATTCTGCCACCGATTCGGGAAAGGTGGCTAATGTAGTAGGGTACATCGGGGTACTTCCCACCAATGGGCTTGGTAATGTCATAAACCTCGGTACACAAAGACCCATATGCCGTCAATTTCATTGAGTTAAAAAGCCCCAAATACCAAAAATAGCCAACTGCTAATCAAACAACTAGCAATTAGCTATTTATCATAACTAGCAAGAATATCCTAAGTTAGGGCTTCAGCACCGCCAACAACCTCAAGGAGTTCTTGGGTAATTGCTGCTTGTCGAGCTTTGTTATAAGACAGCGTTAGGTTGTTAATCAGTTCACCAGCATTCTCGCTAGCATTGCTCATGGCTGTCATCCGTGCTGCTAGTTCACTAGCAGCCGATTCTTGTAGCGCCCGTAATAACTGGTTACTCAGATATAGAGGCAATAGAGAATCGAGAATCTGCACTGGATCTTGCTCGAAAATCATGTCACGAGCCAACGGGCGGACTTGGGTAGTGACTTTTTCTCGTTCTACTTGAAATTGACCGCCACGGGTTGTCAAGCGGAAGATTTCGTCATCCGCTGCTTCTAGACCTTGAAGATCGAGAGGAAGCAGGGTTTGCACCACAGGACGGGAGCTAACTAAGGAGACGAATCTGGTATAGATTAACTCAATGCGGTCTACTTTTTCCGAAAGGAACAGGGAAAGTAGTTGGTCGGCAATCTGAGTAGCTTCCGGTGCGGTGGGAATTTGTTCTAAACCGCTGTAGGTAGCATCAATAGGCTGATCGCGGCGTTGAAAGTACTGTGTCGCTTTGCGCCCAACAAGCACAAATGTGTAGTCTAGACCTTCTGCCTTAATTTCTTTGGCGCGGTTTTCTGCACGACGAATGACGTTATTATTGTAGCCGCCACACAAACCCCGATCGCCAGAAATAACTAATAGCCCTACAGACTGAACTTGTCGTTTTCTGAGCAGTGGCAAGTTTGCTTCTTCAAACCGCAGACGAGTTTGCAAACCATACAAAACTTGTGCTAAACGATCTGCAAAGGGACGAGTCAACAGCACTTGTTCTTGTGCCCGACGCACTCTAGCGGCAGCCACTAGACGCATGGCTTCTGTAATTTTTTTGGTGTTTTTGACCGACTGAATGCGATCGCGTATCGATTTGAGATTGGCCATAATTTTTTCCTTAGTCAATAGTCAATAGTCCAAAGTCAATAGTCCAAAGTCAAGAGTTTTTTGATCCTTGACCCTTGACTCTTGACTCTTGACCCTTGACCTTAACTAATTAAGCAGTTGCTTTAAAGGTTTTCTTGTACTCGGTTAGCGCTTCCTTCAAGGCAGCTTCTTCTTCGTCACCCAGTACTTTTTTGCTTTGTACTGATTGTGTATACTGAGGTTTGCCAGTCTTTAAGTACTCCCGCAGACCTTGAGTAAAGGTTGTTACTTGATTTACTGGTACATCATCCAAGTAACCATTAATACCAGCATAGAGAATAGCTACTTGCTCAGACACTGAAAGTGGGGAATTTTGTGGCTGCTTGAGCAGTTCTCGCAAGCGTTGACCCCGTGCCAACTGGTCTTGAGTGGCTTTATCTAAGTCGGAAGCAAATTGGGCGAAGGCTTGCAAGTCGTCAAATTGCGCCAGTTCCAATTTAATCTTACCTGCAACTTTTTTCATTGCCTTGGTTTGAGCCGCAGAACCCACGCGGGATACAGAAATACCGGGGTTCACAGCGGGACGGATACCGGAGTTAAACAGGTCAGAAGACAGGAATATCTGACCGTCGGTAATGGAAATCACGTTGGTGGGGATGTATGCCGAAACGTCGCCCGCTTGGGTTTCGATAATTGGTAGGGCGGTCATACTGCCTTTACCTAATTCATCACTCAGCTTCGCTGCTCTTTCTAACAAGCGGGAGTGGATGTAAAACACATCTCCAGGGTAAGCTTCCCGTCCTGGTGGACGACGCAACAACAGGGACATTTGCCGATAAGCTTGGGCTTGCTTGGAGAGGTCATCGTAAATCACCAGGGTAGCTTTGCCTTTGTACATGAAGTACTCAGCAATAGTTGCTCCGGTGTAAGGAGCTAGGAATTGCAGGGTTGCTGGGTCACTGGCGTTAGCGGCGACGACGACGGTGTAGTCCATCGCGCCTTTTTCTTGTAATGTTTGCACCACGTTAGCAACGGTGGAAGCCTTTTGACCGATAGCAACGTAGACACAGACTACATCTTCTTCTTTTTGGTTGATGATCGTGTCAATGGCGATCGCCGTTTTACCGGTTTGACGGTCACCAATAATTAACTCCCGCTGACCACGACCGATGGGAATCATTGAGTCAATAGCTGTGATACCCGTTTGCATGGGTTCGTGTACCGACCGACGCGCAATGATGCCGGGTGCTGGAGATTCAATCAAACGGCTTTCTGAAGACTTGATATCTCCCTTACCATCGATGGGGCGACCCAAAGCGTCTACAACTCGTCCAATCAAGGCTTCACCTACCCCTACCTGGGCAATTCTGCCAGTGGCGGTTACAGAGCTACCTTCTTGAATTTCTATACCTTCACCCATAAGCACCGCGCCCACGTTGTCTTCTTCCAAGTTCTGGGCGATGCCAATTGTGCCATCTTCAAATTCTAAGAGTTCTCCAGCCATAGCCTGGTCTAGTCCATAGATCCGGGCAATACCGTCACCGACTTGCAGGACGGTACCAACGTTAGCAACTTTGACTTCTTGGTCGTATTGCTCGATTTGCTGTTGAATAATGCTGCTGATTTCGTCAGGTCTAATTGAAATGCTCATGTGTCTATCTTTTTTGCTTTCGAGACGGAAGAAGTAATCAGTTAGGAGTTAAAAGTTAAGAGGAGCCAGTTGCTTATTCTGTCGAGAGAGTTTATGAGCAACTGGCGTCGGGTTCCCCGACTTGTTCGCCTTGGTCTCCCCTTGGGAGAAGCAAGTGGCGTCAAACTGGAGTTGATGAGTTAAAAATCCAAAAGTAAAAACCCAGAATAAATTACTTTGTACTTAACTCTTAACTCCCGACTCTCCGAAGTCCTCTCTAACTCCTAAGTTTCTAGCTACTGGTTAAGCGCAAGGAAAGGCGGCGCAACTGACCCCGTAAGCTGGCATCAATTACCTGCGAACCTACTTTAATGATCACACCACCAATCAACTCGCTATCTATCTTAGTTTCTAGTTCTACCTGGCGAGCTTTACTGATGGCGATCACCTTTTCGATGATTGCCTGCTGTTGAGCTTCTGTGAGGGGAACGGCTGAAGTGACTTCCGCTAATACAGTTTGATTCAACTGCCGCAACAACGCCAGATATTGCTGTAAAATCGGTTCCAAGAAGGCAATGCGCCGTTTGTCTACCAGCACTAGCAAAAAATTGCGTAAGTAGGGGTTAGCGCTTTCGCCGAGTATTTGTCTGATCAGAGCCTTTTTTTTCTCAGACTGAATAAACGGGTTGCCAAAGAAGTTATGTAGCTCTTTGTTTGCTGAAAGTAGACCCAGGAAAGTACGGGCATCTTCCCCAAATTCTTCTGTCAAGTTTTTCGATTGCGCTATTGACAAAAGTGCCTGTGCATAAGGCTGAGCTATTTCAGCTGTTGCTACTTTACTTGTCATGTATTGCCTCCCAGTTGTGCGATGCTGCGGTCAATTAACATTTGTTGAGCATCGTCGGCAATCCCGCTTTTGAGCTGCGACTCGACTTTTTGCAATGCTAGAGTAGCCACTCGCTGCCGCAGTTGGGCGATCGCTCGCTCTGTTTCAGAGTTTAAATCTGCTGCTGCTGTTTGTTTCAAGCGTTCTACGTCTTGCGCTGCTCGCTCCAACAAAGCTTCTTTTGATGCCTGGGCGCTTTCCTGGGCAGATTTGCGGATGCGTTGTGCCTCTTCCTGAGCTTGGGTCAACTGCTCTTGCGCCTGTGATAGAGCAACCTGGGCCTCTTTTAAGCGTCCTTCTGCTTCCTGAATGAGGGTTTCAATATTTGACCGCCGCTCGTTCAAGATCTTGCTTAAAACTTTACGTCCGAAGTAAAATAATATGCCAACCAGAATCGCTAGGTTAATGAGGTTGGTTTCAAAAATGTCTATGTTTAGACCGAAACCACCTTCTGCTGCGCCTTCTGCCAATTCAGAGTGAACAGCGTTCGCCTCTGCGGCAAGTAATAAGAATGTCCCCATGATACTCATCTACAAGTGCGCTGCTCGCTTGCTAATAGTATTGTATTTTCCCAAAGGGAAATAAAGTGTCTTTTCCCGAAGGAAAAAAGTGCCTTTTTTTGACACTTAAATTAGGCGCTCTGGGACTAGTGCCCAGATGCGCGTATGCTTTCACAGTAACTGTCTTGTGAGCTTATCTAACTAGAGTTGGTCCCAATAGTTTTTCTAGAATCTGCCTGCTGAGAGCATCAACCCGTTGCTCTAAAGAACTCATGGCTTCCTGCTTTTGTTGCTCTATTTCAACAGAAGCCTGTTCTCGTTGAGCTTGAGCTTCTTTTTGCGCCTCAGCGATTTTCTCGGCAGTAATTTTCTTAGCTTCAGCCTGAGCTGCTTCTACAGTAGCTTGCGATTGCCTGCGAGCATCTGCGAGCTGCTGCTCATATTCGGTGGCTAAGCGCTCAGCTTTAGCCAAGCGTTCCCGCGCCTCAAGGGTATTCGTTCGGATGTAAGTATCGCGATCGTCCAACACCTTGGTCAGTGGCTTATAGAAAATTACATTCAACAAAGCTGCCAACAGCAGGAACTGCAATGCCATTAAGGGCAAAGTAGCATTGAAATCAAACATTTCTCTCCTCTTTGGCTGGAGTAGCAGTTTTCATGGCTAGCAACATCGTCCAACCTTTAATATTTTAGAGACCCATAGCCAACAAGGGTCAACTACATCAGAACGACTAAATACCCAAAATATTTTGACTGTAGAGGCGTGATGATTCACGTCTCCACACTAACAAAAAATTTTAGGTCTTATCCCGCAAATGGGTTAGCAAACAGCAGTACCAGGGCAATCACTAGACCATAAATAGTCAGGGATTCCATGAAAGCCAAGGTTAACAGCAGAGTGCCGCGAATTTTTCCTTCTGCTTCGGGCTGACGAGCGATACCTTCTACTGCACTTCCAGCAGCATTTCCTTGACCAATACCAGGGCCAATTGCAGCTAAACCAATTGCTAGAGCAGCAGCCAGAACTGAAGCAGCAGAAACTAATGGATCCATGTTGATTTTCCTTGCTTTGAATACAGAACTAACAAAAGTTAACGACTAGAAACGTGTTTTTCACGCTGCACCGAGTTCTCACCAATCGCTGTTGCGACGTTTTGAGCACATACGCTCTTGGAACTGTGCTATCAACTGAGAAGCCTAATGCTCCTCATGCTCTTCTCCACCATGTCCCTCCATGGCCTCATGAATATATGCTCCGGCTAGGGTGGCAAAAACCAGGGCTTGAATGGCACTGGTAAACAAACCCAAAGCCATTACGGGCAGAGGTACAAATAGAGGAACTAGCAGAACCAGCACCGCTACTACCAGCTCATCCGCCAATATATTGCCAAAAAGCCGGAAGCTGAGTGATAGGGGCTTGGTGAAGTCTTCTAAAATTGCGATCGGCAACAGAACGGGCGTTGGCTCTATATATTTCTTAAAGTAGCCCAAACCCCGTTTGCTAAAACCCGCGTAAAAGTACGCTAAAGATGTCAGCAATGCCAATGCCACAGTCGTATTGATGTCATTAGTGGGAGCCGCCAATTCACCTGACGGCAGCTTTATTAGCTTCCAGGGAATTAGAGCACCTGACCAATTCGATACGAAGATAAACAAAAATAATGTGCCAATAAATGGCACCCAAGGACGGTACTCTTTCTCACCAAGTTGGTTTTTTGCTAGATCCCGAATAAATTCTAGGGCATATTCCATCAAATTTTGGATGCCACTGGGAATTCTCTGGATGTTACGAGTGGCAGCTAGTGAAGCCACTACTAGAATGCTAATCACAAACCATGAGGTGAGAAAAACTTGCCCATGTATTTTAAGATTGCCCAATTGCCAGTAGAAATGTTGACCTACTTCTAAATTGGCGAGGGGAATAGAATTAAAGGCGTTTAAGACACTAAGCATTTGCATTCTTCAAGCAAGAATTTTCCCCAACGAGCGAGGATGGGAGTATTGTCTTTGTGAGCCTGACTTTTTAAGAATCAGGAATGAACGCAGTTTGCACTGTATAAACGAGAAGCGTGGCTTTATAAGTGAGAAATCCCAAAAATACGGGCAGAACCTTTAGCTCATCCCATTGAGTTGCGAATACAATCAACCCAATAAACAGAGCCAAACGATTTTTGCTCAGTTGGTTTTTTTCACTACCGAGCTGCTCAACGTCTTTAGCCAGCATTTTTAAGTAAACCACACCTGTACACGCCCCAAGCAAATAATTCAGGGCAATGTTTAAGGAATAGAAAATCCACACAGAGATAAAAATAACCCCCGTCAAGACAAGCGTGATTGCCAACAGTTGCTGGAAGAGTTGATAGAACTCTTGCATAGAGTTCTCTGATCCTGTATCCTCAGAACCAGATTGAGCATCTTGTTGTGTTGTCGGAGTGGGTGCAATTGATTCGTCTGACAAGCTCACAGGACTTGAAACCAGTACAGCTAACTATTATTGACTGCACATTCAGTCAGCTGAATCATATCACGATCCGGTAACAATACTTTAGGAAAAAACAATTAACTTCTTGTCAGCAAACAGCCGCAACTCCATAGTTCTCCTACGAAAGACTTTTCAAAGGAAGCCTGAGCTTGAAGCTTTGAAGAGACAGGGGGTAAGAGAGATCGAGTGTGTACTGCCCATCTTCTACGGCAATTAGCTGTTTGTCTACTCTAACTGTAATTTACCAAGAGTAATGAGCAGCGATCGCGCATGCCTACGAAGTATAAATTACTTTTCTAAACAAATATTAACTAGTGCAAATTTTGTCCGCACAATTGAACTTAAGCGCTTTATAACGCTTGGATTTGGTTAATTTCATTAGAGAATTCCCCAAAATTTAGAATTTGGCTAGCACAGTACAAACTTGTACCTGAGTCTTTATAAAATTTATGCTTTTATATTTTTATACGTAGGACAAAAAAGCACAGTATAAAAATCTTTGCCTTTCTTTCATTTTTTTTGATAAAAACAGTATAATTTTATGCCGTTTATAATTACTTAATCTGTGATTATACTGTGGTTTATTAAACTGGCGTCAATAAAATCAACTGTTGCTTGAGAAGGGTTCTGACTTCATCCAATCCCAAATGCACATCTGCCAAAATCTCTGCCACTGTAGAATTACCATCACTTCTTTGCAGAAACTCAAACTCTGCTAATGATAAGTTAACAATCTGATAATCGTAATTAAAGAAACATTGACTGGGAAATCCTTCGATACAAGGATTAAGTTCGGGACTTGCTGTTAATAGAGCGTTATCCTCTGACCAGTCGGCTTTGATGATGGGAGGGCGACCGAGGAAAAACTCATAATGGGTAACTTCTGGATCAAGTAATTCTATCAGGCGGTAACGCTGGCGATCGCTCAATTCTTGTGCCCGCTCTATCAACTCTGGTGCTTTACCCAAAAGTCTTTCTAACTCCCAGAAACTAGGATTCGAGAAACCAATAAAGTCCAAGCCAGAAGCATCAATTAATTCAAACAGCGTCTCAATGTTGTAGTCGATTTCCTGGGGGTGAACATACATATCGGCAAAGTATGCATCCTTGTGGTTTTCTAGTGACCAACGCTGCTTATCATACTTGACAATTCGATTATTTTCTGGTAAAGAAGCAAATATTTGCCGCCCAACTTGTACACCATCACGGTAGTCGCCCCGTTTGTCAGCTTGGAGAAGAGCGATCGCTTTTTGCATGAGTTGAATTTCCCAGCGCCCCAATTCCCCATACACAAAAATATGCATCAAGCCGCCTGGAGCTAACTTCTTCGCCAAAGCTTGAATACCGCGAATTGGATCGGGAGTATGGTGTAAAACGCCAACGCAGTTAATTAAATCAAACTCACCTGGCAACTGTTCGACATCATACAAGCTGAGGTGGTGAAATTCAACGCGGTTAGCCCCAGAACGCTGACAACGTTCTTTTGCCACAGCTAAAGCGCCAGTACTCAAGTCAATTCCCACTACAGAAGCTTGGGGATTAAGGTGAACCAGGTACTCTGTACCCACTCCCGTACCACAACCAGCATCTAAAATGCGGATATCTTGCTTTTGGGGTTTTTGACCTGTGCAGAAATTATAAGCGGCTAGCCAATTCCAGCGCCAGTTGTAACCTGGAGGTGGTTCATCCAGTAGGGCTTCCGGCGGAAATGGGTAGGTGTTGTAGAGTTTAGCAACAGCAGCACTGACAGTTTGGGAATCGGACATGATGAGGAATAACGCAGCATTTCTGAGTTTAGCGAATGCTGAACACTTCGGGTAGACATATATTCAGAAGAGTAATCTTAACAAATGCGGCGCTGAATTATTTCAACTTAGGTAGGTATGGGGATTCTTTCAGTAAAAACACTCCTGTTGAAGTATTTATTAGCCAATAAGATTAACGTGTATAATTTGTAGCCTAATTTACTCAATCAGGAGCATTGAATGGCTGTAGGATTACCTGAATTCGTTGAAAACCAGAAAATCGTTGCCCTGTAATTCTCTTACTTGATACTTCTGGCTCTATGTCAGGTCAGCCTATCCAAGAGTTAAAGCGAGGACTTGCTGCTTTCCAAGAAGATGTACTAAGAGATTCCCAAGCATCACTGAGTGTAGAAGTGGCCATGATTACATTTGGCCCCATAGTTAAACTGATGCAATACTTTGTGACGATTGACCAATTTACACCGCCTATATTGGAAGTAGCTGGTGCTACCCCAATGGGTGCGGCGATTGAGTATGCTTTGGATTTTCTAGAAAACCGGAAACAGACTTATAAAGACAACGGTATTCTCTATTATCGCCCTTGGGTGTTTTTGATTACAGACGGAGCGCCATCGCCATCAGACCCCTGGCAGTCAGCCGCGCAAAGATTGAGACAAGCAGAAGCACAAAGCCGACTGTCATTTTTTGCAGTTGGTGTACAGGGTGCTGATATGAATATCCTCAAACAAATTTCCCCTCCTGAACGTCCACCAGTTATGCTAAATGGCTTAGATTTTCGTGAGCTGTTTGTCTGGCTTTCTACTTCAATGAAACGGGTTTCTAGTGGCAAAGTAGGGCAAGCTGTAACTTTATCGCCTATGGGATGGGGTCAAATTACCAGTTAGATTTTAAGGATTTATTGTGGGTTGGAAAGCAATTGCCCGTTATGCGACGGGAACGAGTCATCAAGACCAGAAAATACCTTGTCAAGATTATGGGAATTATCGCATTTTTAATAATGTGATTGTAGGCGCGGTTGCTGATGGTGCTGGTAGTGCTAAATATTCTGATGTTGGTTCTAAGTTGGCGGTAGAAACGGTACTCAAATACCTGGGAAGAATTAGTGAGTATCTTCAGAAGCGGAAACATTGGTGGCAAAAGATTTCTCAACCACTTTCCGAACAAGAAGCTAAAAAACTATTTGCTGGAACTGTAAAAACTTGTTAATGATCGCGCCTTACCTTCAATTATTGATACTGATTCTTTTCAGGTTCGGAATCCGAAAAATAGTAAGGTTTATCGTTGTCTAGTTGGTTCAGAGGGCTTTACACCACCAGAACTGATTGACAAAGATTTTGCTAGCACTGATCAAACGGAAGTACACGATCGCTTCCGGTTAGCAGTAATTATCTATCAATTGTTGTTTGGTGGTCAAAGTCCTTTTGGAGGAACGTGGATAGGTGCTGGTGAAGATCCAAAACCTGAAGACAGAATCCGTGCTGGTTTATGGATTCATACACCAAATAATCTTATTCAACCTGCAAAGATCACAATTCCTCTTGAGATTATTCACCCAGAGGTTCAGCGATGTTTTCTTAAATGCTTTAATGATGGTTATAAAAATCCTAATTTACGCCCAACTGCTGGGGATTGGGTAAAGGCACTCAGATTTGCTGTTAATGAGTTAACTATCTGTGGAAAAGTAGACAGCCACTACTACAGCCGAACTTATGGTAAGTGTTATTGGTGCGATCGCGCCATAAAAGCCACCACAACCGCGAGGATATTACAGAGAGTACACAGTACCAACTCCCGGAGCAACAGACAGAGGTAATCGCCGTCTAATTACTGGGCAAAATGACGAAATTTACTATACTGCTGATCACTACAATAGCTTTCAAGAAGTCATCTAGTAGTCGTGATAAGTAAGGAGGAATACATGAGTGAATTTCTAAATGTTTCGTCAATAGATATAAAACAAGGCATACGTGAAGCAGTGGAACAAATAGCCGCAGAACCAGGAACTAAAGTTTTTATCTTGATGGTAAAAAAATTAATAGTAAAGAAACATTTTTAAGTAAAGCTGCTGAAGCAATGCAATTTCCTACATACTTTGGTGCTAACTGGGATGCTTTTGATGAATGTATCACCGATTTAACATGGTGTCCGGCTGAGAGATACCTCATATTGTATGACCATGCTGATATCTTTGCTCAAGCTGAACCGACACAGTACCAAATAGCATTGGATATTTTAAATTCAGCCAAAGAATACTGGGAAGCTAATAATATTACTCTGAAGTTTTTAACTATAAACAAATAGGTCAATTTAGCCTTGAGACAAATTAAGATATAGTCCAATCTTCTAAGCGCAAATTAGGCACTTTATCAAAATCCTTGCGGTTGCGTGTAACTAGAATACTATTTATTGAAAGTGCGATCGCAGCAATTCGCAAATCTTGTGTGCCAATGCGGATTCTTTGACGAATCAAGTCTTCGTAACAATTGATAGCATATTGGTCAAATCCTAGCGATCGCACGTTTTTGAAAAACTCTAAAGTAGCTTGTAGCTTTGCGTAATCTAATACCATAGATAAGCCAATTTACCTTGGTAATTAGAATACTAATCAATAGAAATAGCGAATATGGAGTAAAACATTATTAATAATCAACGTCAACTTATTCCCAGAGAGGGCAGTATAGGTACTTATGGGGACTTACTCAAACTAGGACGTAGAGGCGATAACCTTACACCTCATCATATACCTGCGAATGCTTTTATGAAAGCTAAAGTTCCTGGTTATACTACAGATAAAGGAATTGCCATTATGATGGAACATTTATCACCAGGAAAAGGAGGTCGTCATCGGCAAACAATTTCTTACGGTAAATCTCCTAATTTAAGCTTATCAGCAAGAGAAATATTAGCCCAAGAAGTTTGGGATGTGCGTTCTATTTATCTTCGTCAAGGTTTGTACAATAGAGAAATCAGGAAAAGTTTGCAAGGTTTAATTAACCTGAATAGACTCACTTGGCAAGGTATTTTTGATAAAGTAGGTTTAAACCCATGAATCAAAACAATCTATTAGCAATTTTAAGAGAAAATCGCTTGATGCAAACTCAACAGCAAGTTACCGACTTTGAAAATGCTTTAGCTGAAATAGCTGATAATCCTGATGAGCAAAATTTATCTGCATATCATTTTGTTTTAGATGATCAATGTCAACAGCCAGAAGTGATGTTCAGCTTAATTCATTTTCTCGAATCTTTTGATATAGAAGAACAAATTGCGGCTTTTATTAAAGTTGTACCCCAATTAATGATCAATGCACCTGAATGGACAAGAATCATTCATGACAGGATTTTAAATGATGATTCAGCTTGCCAAGTTTATCAAAAACTTTTACACTCAGCTAATTTGAACACACCTCATTTTATCTATCATCTCTTGGAAGAAAGTATTGTAAATAAACTAAAAATTCAAGAAAATTTGTCCAATATAACTCAATAAATATTAAACTACTTTGGCGATAAAACTCAGATTAAATTCTGAGGAGTACTAGATGACGCAGCTTTTTAGTTTATAAATTTTAAGATATAGTCCAATCTTCTAAACGCAAATTAGGCACTTTTTCAAAATCCTTACGGTTGCGCGTAACTACAATACCATTCATTGAAAGTGCGATCGCAGCAATTCGCAAATCTTGTGTACCAATGCGGATTCTTTGACGAATCAAGTCTTCGTAATAATTGATAGCATACTGATCAAATCCTAGTGATTGGACATTTTTGAAAAACTCTAAAGTAGCCTGTAGCTTTGCCTAAACCAATACCAATGTATCAGATGAGGAAGCCTTTCTGATTATATTAAACTTCCCACGCAGTTGTTCTTCAACTGTAATTATCGTTATGGCAATGTCTTCAGGATTGACTGCATTGATCTGCTGCGTGACAACTGGATGCCGCTGTTGAAAAAGTGAGACATGATCCGTATCAAGTATCCATAAACTCACTTAGTTTCATTCTCCGCATCAAGTTGCCGATAATATTCCTCCATTTCTGCGTCAAGTTCACGGCGGTCAGCTTCTATATATGCCAGCATCTCGTCAAATTGCGGATCATCCTTGAACATACCCGCAAATTTCATCCAAGGATGTTCGGTTTGAGGAGGATCAATTTCTAAAGTAACTATTTCCGCTTTCTCTAAACGAGCTTGCAAACGCTGGATTAGTTCTTTTAAAGCTTCTTCTTTTGTAGCACCTGAAATTTTGCAGTCTGGCAAGCCTAGCACCGTTGCATTAAACCTGCCATCTTGTTCGTTTTCAATCAGCACATCATAAGTTAACTTAGATGCTGTCTTGCTAGAGGAAGTTTTTACAACTAAATTCATGATACTTTTAGCCTTTAATTTTTATATTGATTATAACTTTGCAACAGAATGATTTATAAACGCCGATCTATTTACTGCCTAACCTTCGTTCAAAGCCTTATTTTTAAGTTGTGAGCAGTACTCACCCTACAGTTATTGAGAACGGTGCTTTGAGAGAAACTACAAAAATCACGTTATTTATAAGTGGTGCAAAGTGTAAAATTTGGAACTACAGATAAACACACATGAATTATCGGTGTTCATCTGTGTTCATCTGTGGTTTGATTTTCATAATATTGTCTTTTGCGATCGCTCTAATGATTTATGACCAATCAGAGTTTGATTTGCGCTGTGAGTGGGGCGCACAAGGAGTTGCTCAACTCGCTCCTATTAGTGATGTAGTTGTAATAGTTGACGTTTTCTCTTTTTCCACCTGCGTAGAAATTGCCACCAACAACGGCGCGATAATTTTTCCCTATGCGATGAGAGATGAATCAGTCATAGATTATGCCAAGTCAGTGCAAGCAGAGTTGGCGAGTCATAGACAACGTTGGACTACGACTGGATATTCTCTCTCCCCCAAATCGGTGGCTCAGATTCCTGCTGGAACTAGACTAGTTTTACCCTCACCTAATGGTTCTTTTCTTACCTTAAATACTGGGACTACACCAACCTTGGCTGGCTGCTTGCGAAATTGCCAAGCTGTGGCGCAGTTTGCTCACAAGTATGGTCATAAAATTGCAGTGATTCCTGCCGGTGAGAAGTGGAAAGAGGATGGTAGCTTACGACCTGCATTTGAAGATTTGATTGGTGCTGGGGCAATTCTCAGTTACTTGCATGGGAGTCTATCGCCAGAAGCTGAAGTAGCTGTGGCAACATTTCAGGCTTTCCAGCAGGATTTACTGGGGTACTTGAAAAAATGTAGTTCAGGTAAAGAGTTAATTGCAGCGGGTTTTGAGCCAGATGTTGAACTCGCAGCCGCCTACAACGTTAGTGATTGCGTACCTGTATTTACTGACAATGCCTATGTTAAACAAACATCGTAAGCAACTCAAAACTCAAAGTTATTGTGTTAGTTATGTGGAAAAGCAAGTTAAAATAATCACTTCTTAATGTAGTGATAACCCGTAAGCAAAGTATTTCATAATACAATTTGTTTCATTAATATTCCAAATATATGCTGAAAAAAACTTAATTTTTAGATGGTTGCTGAAGGTTTAGAGAATCATGTGCCAGGAATTGTCAAGTTAAAGGTTCTACACACTTCTTAATAAACCAGCCTTGAGAACGCAAAACGTTCTAATCTAAAAGCTGACTGGGTTAATTTACTGGCAGTTTTGAAGGCGGCACTCTAAAGCTCTTAAGGCATAAACATACCGATGTGTCAAGCCTCAAAGCAACCCAGACTTAACACATAAATGATTATGATGGGAGTTTTACAAATCCGATGAGTGTTAAGGCGAGTGGTGGAAGCTCAGTTGCGCGTCCGCAACTATATCAAACTCTAGCTGTAGCGACAATTACCCAAGCGGAACAGCAAGACCGCTTTTTGGGAACCGGTGAACTAAATGAACTGGCAAGCTATTTTGCATCTGGTGCAAAGCGTCTGGAAATTGCCCAAACGCTCACAGAAAATTCCGAGATTATTGTATCTCGGGCTGCCAACCGGATTTTCGTCGGTGGTTCGCCAATGGCTTTTTTAGAAAAGCCCAGAGAACCAGAACTGGCGATGGCTGTTGCTAGTGCCACTAATGTTCAAGAAGGGATGAAACTGGGAAATATTACCTACGTTGAAAGTCGTGGTGGGTTCCTAGAAAATTTACGCTCAATATTTAACTCATCCCCCAGTGGTCCGGTACCTCCAGGTTTCAGACCAATTAATATTGCTCGTTATGGTCCGAGCAATATGGCGAAGAGCTTACGGGATTTATCCTGGTTCTTACGCTATGCTACTTATGCGATCGTCGCTGGCGACCCCAACATCATTGCTGTGAATACACGGGGTCTGCGGGAAATAATTGAAAATGCCTGCTCCGGTGAAGCAACGTTGGTGGCTTTGCAAGAAATCACAGCAGCGGCACTTTCATACTTCCGCAAGGATGCTGAGGCTACAGAGATTGTGTCTCAGTACATGAATGTTTTGTTGACAGAATTCAAAGCAGCCACACCCTCAGATAAATTGCGCCAACGCCCCTCAGGCGACCAGCAGGGGTTGCAACTGCCGCAAATTTACTTTAATGCGGCAGAACGACGTCCCAAGTTTGTAATGAAGACTGGGTTGTCATCTAGCGAAAAAAATGAGGTAATCAAAGCTGCATATCGGCAAATCTTTGAGCGCGACATTACCCGTGCTTATAGCTTGTCGATATCTGACCTAGAATCCAAGGTAAAAAATGGCGACATCTCCATGAAAGAGTTTGTCCGCCGTTTAGCAAAATCTCCCCTTTACCAAAAACAGTTTTACCAGCCCTTTATTAACAGCCGAGTTATCGAATTGGCTTTCCGTCATATTTTGGGACGGGGACCAAGTAGCCGCGAAGAAGTACAAAAATACTTCTCGATTATTTCTAATGGTGGTTTGGCAGCCTTAGTAGATGCCTTAGTAGATTCTGCCGAATACAGCGACTATTTTGGTGAAGAAACAGTACCCTACCTCCGGGGTCTGGGTCAAGAGGCACAGGAATGTCGCAACTGGGGGCCGCAGCAAGACCTGTTTAATTACAGTGCGCCTTTCCGCAAAATCCCTCAGTTCATAACCACATTTGCTGCTTATGAACAACCACTACCAGATCAACATCCATACGGTTCTGGTAATGACCCCTTGGAAATTCAGTTTGGGGCGATTTTCCCGAAAGAAACTCGCAACCCCAGCACCAGCCCGGCTCCTTTTGGCAAGGATACCAAACGCATCCTAATTCACCAAGGGGCAGGCATTAATAACCAAAATAGCAATCCCAAGGCGCGGGGTGAGTTCCCTGGTTCTCTTGGTCCCAAGGTGTTCCGGTTGGATCAACTTCCTGGCACAATTGGCAAAAAGGCTGCCAAGGGTGCAAGTGTGAAATTCTCCGAAAGCTCAACACAAGCAGTGATTAGAGCTGCTTACCTGCAAGTTTTCGGACGCGATGTCTACGAAGGTCAGCGGCTGAAAGTGCAAGAAATTAAGCTAGAAAACGGCGAAATTCCCGTACGGGAGTTTGTCCGTGCTTTGGCTAAGTCGGATCTATTCCGCAATCTGTACTGGACATCGCTGTATGTTTGTAAAGCGATCGAGTACATTCACCGCCGCTTGTTGGGTCGTCCGACTTATGGTCGTCAAGAACTCAACAAGTACTTTGACATTGCCTCTAAAAAGGGCTTTTATGCAGTGGTTGACGCCATCATTGACAGCCTAGAGTACACTGAGGCATTTGGTGAAGATACAGTTCCTTACGAGCGGTATCTGACTCCTAGTGGTGTGTCACAGCGACAGTTGCGTGTTGGTAGCATTCGCGAAGATATCAGCGCCAGAGTCCAGAAGGAAGAAACGCCGAGCTTTGTGAAACTGGGTACAGTCGAAGAAAAGCGGACACAACCAGATATTCAGTTCCGCATTAACCAAGGCGTCACCAAGCAACGGGAACAAACCAAAATCTTCAAGCTGGTGGCAAATACCAGCGACAAAGTTGCAGTAAAAACTTTGATCAGCGCTGCGTATCGTCAGATTTTTGAGCGAGATATTGCACCATACATCGCCAAAAACGAATTTACGGCGTGGGAAAGCAAGCTGGGGAATGGCGAAATCAGCGTGAAGGAATTTATTGAAGGTTTGGGTTACTCGAACCTTTACCTGAAAGAATTCTACACACCTTACCCCAACACCAAGGTGATTGAGTTAGGAACTAAACACTTTCTAGGGCGCGCACCACTAGACCAGGCAGAAATCCGTAAGTATAACCAGATTTTGGCTACTCAAGGTATTCGTGCCTTTATTGGTGCTCTGGTGAATAGTGTGGAATACAACCAGGTGTTCGGTGAAGATACGGTACCTTATCGTCGCTTCCCAACTCTACCAGCGGCTAACTTCCCGAATACGGAGAAGCTTTACAATCAGTTAACAAAACAAAACGATGACGTAGTTGTACCTAGCTTTAAGCCAGTGCAACCCCGCGTAGGATCTGCCAATACTCCTATTTTGGCGCAGGCGATCGCAGATATAGCAGCCCAAACAAAGGCGAGTGACGAAAGCAAGTCCTTGGTCACTGAACTGGGTCGTTCCTACAACGACGGGCACGCACAGTCCTTAGAAGTGGGTGTAAGTACAAGCCACCGTAAACATGCACGCATTTACCGCTTGACTAAAGGCATAAACCAAGCAGAAATGCAACAGGTAATAAATGCTATTTACTGTCAGGTTTTTGACGTATTTAGCCCTCAGGTGCCTGATGATTTCCGCGTGGCTGACTTAGACAGCAAACTCGGGAATGGCGAAATTTCCGTGCGGGAGTTTGTGCGTGAACTGGCAAGTTCGGAAATCTACCGCCAGCGCTTTTACACGCCATATCCCCATACCAAGGTGATTGAGTTCTTATTCCGTCATCTCTTGGGGCGCGCACCCGCAACTCAAGGAGAAATTAGCCAGTACAACAAGCTACTATCTGATAGCGGTTTGCAAGCGGCTGTAGAAGCAATAGTGGATAGCCCAGAATATTCCTGCTTCTTTGGAGAAGATGTGGTGCCTTATAACCGCTTCCCATCCGTGCCAGCAGGTAACTACCTAGGCAGCATACAGGTGGCGGCTGAGTTGGTGAAACAATTGGGTCATCCGAGCGATCGCTAAACAGTGCTTAGTCAACAGTCAACAGTCAAAAACCTTAGACTGTTGGCTCTTGGCGCTGAACTCTCAACTCTGGAATGGCAGTCGCTCATGGAAAGTCACTCCATTGAGCGGCTCCGACTTATTCATCTTTGGCGTTCCCGTTCGCGTAGCGTCTCGGAGAGAAGAGTAGGAAGTGGCGTGGAAATTCCCTGTTCTGCGCGCTGCCTCCTCTTAACTCCGCAAAGTGGCGTAACCTTTCGTAACACTGCTTTCAGCTTGCAGTTAAGACTGTAAATCTGAAAAGTAATATTACAAACTGTTAAGAGCAGTCATAAATGCTCAACAGAATGCCGGAAAATATTTTGCGGAAGGTAGCTGAGTTTAAAGGCTTGTGTACTTGTATTAACTCAAGCAAACTCGTAATGTATTAGCAATAGCAGTTCTTTAACTGTTGTGTCTAAAAACACGAGACAACAGAGCTACTATCAACCAAGTTAAGTCGCGCCAGTTTAATCAAATCCTGGTTTCATACGTATTGGAGGAATCCATTAATGAGTATCGTCACGAAGTCCATCGTGAATGCTGATGCAGAAGCCCGCTATCTTAGCCCCGGTGAACTGGATCGGATCAAAAGCTTTGTTTCTAGTGGTGAGCGCCGTTTACGGATTGCTCAAACTTTGACAGAAAATCGTGAGCGCTTAGTTAAGCAAGCTGGCGACCAACTGTTCCAAAAGCGTCCTGATGTTGTTTCTCCTGGTGGTAACGCCTACGGTCAAGAATTGACCGCTACCTGTCTGCGCGACCTAGATTACTACCTCCGCCTCGTTACCTACGGTATCGTTGCTGGTGATGTCACCCCCATTGAAGAAATCGGTGTTGTGGGTGTGCGCGAAATGTACAAGTCCTTGGGAACTCCTATTGAGGGTGTTGCTGAAGGTATTCGTGGGCTGAAGAATGTATCTGCTACACTGCTGTCTGGTGAAGACGCTGCTGAAGCTGGTAACTACTTCGACTACCTAGTTGGCGCCCTGCTGTAGGGTGAAGCTGTTTCCCTGCTGAAACAGAAGTATTGCAATACTTTTGGAAATAAGGAATTAACAACATGGCTCAAGATGCAATTACCGCTGTCATTAACTCTGCGGACGTTCAAGGTAAGTACCTAGACTCTTCTGCTTTAGAGAAGCTAAAAGGCTACTTCTCAACCGGCGAACTGCGGGTACGTGCTGCTAGCACCATCAGTGCCAACGCTGCTGCGATCGTCAAAGAAGCTGTAGCAAAGTCTTTGCTATACTCTGACATCACACGTCCCGGCGGCAACATGTATACCACCCGTCGCTATGCTGCTTGCATCCGCGATTTGGACTACTACCTCCGCTATGCCACCTACGCTATGTTGGCTGGCGATCCTTCCATTCTGGATGAGCGCGTGCTAAATGGCTTGAAGGAAACTTACAACTCCTTGGGTGTTCCCGTTGGCGCTACCGTGCAAGCTATCCAAGCAATCAAAGAAGTAACTGCCAGCTTGGTAGGTTCTGACGCTGGTAAGGAAATGGGCGTTTACTTAGACTATATCTCCTCTGGCTTGAGCTAAGAGCTAGTTTGCGCTTAAGAATTTAGGTGCGGCTTTATTAAGGTCTGGAAATCAATTGTGAGTGCTAGAACGTTCTATTGCTTATCTTGTTAAATTATCAGTGATGAGTGTTAGCGGTCTAGTATTGATGCTTGATTTCCAGCCTTGGAACAATTAATTAAAGATTTGCACTCAAGATTTTGAGATAAAAAAAGTTTCACAAACATTACAGGAGATTCTTAAATCATGTCCCGTTTTTTTAAAATTACTGCTCTTGTTCCTAGCCAAACCCGAATTCGTACTCAACGCGAACTGCAAAATACCTACTTCACCAAGCTAGTTCCCTATGAGAACTGGTTCCGCGAACAGCAACGCATTCAAAAAGCGGGCGGCAAAATCATTAAAGTGGAACTGGCAACTGGCAAGCAAGGTGCTAATACTGGGTTACTGTAATAGCTTTAGACTGAACATTATTTTAGGGAATTGGTTAAGAGGTCGAGAAAGACCTCTTTTTTGTTGCTTGTATTTTTGAAAATCAAAAGTTAAACATCTTTAAGAGGCGATAGCCTCGAGTATAAAGTGGAACTGGAGCGCCAGTATTCTGCCTTTCCTTAGCTTGCTCAACAGTTCCATCAAATACAATTAGCGTTTCTTTACCAACCTTCAGCCAGTCTTCATAAGGCACACTCATATCTTCTTCAACACCACCAATACTAGGTGCTACCATTGCCCGGTAAGCTTCATTGAATTTTCTGCGGAACCGGAAATCTACTGAAATTCTCAGACCTTCAGCCTGACGCCTCACTGTTTGGTGCAATCCACGGGCATCATTAAAGTACATCGTCCCATGTTGTAGTTGTGCTTCTCTGTAGGAGACAACCATTGGAATATCCTGACCTTCATTGAAGTCCGACATCACCTGCATAGCCTGTAGTTCCATCTCACGGGGCATTTCGCCCGCTTCGATGGTTATATTATCGATGTCGCCAAATAGTGGCAGAACCACTACAGTGGCATCAGCCGCAACACCTGCCCAGACGTCACTATGGCACTTTGAACTCGCAAAAGGCAAACGTGTTTTCTCAGCGTCAGTCTTACCATAGACCATACGGAGATTGACTGGTAAATCCACTGCATCAATTAAGTCATTTGCTCCTATTTGACAGAAAGCCTCAGCAACACTCTTTTGAAAAAGGTTAAATGCCAGAGTATGTTCTCGCTTGGGCATCAAAAGGCCAGTACCAGTGTAGTTCGGCAAAGTATTTCTTGCTTCAAGTAGTCTTTGAAGCATTTCAGCTTCTGAGAGAATGATGGAACTATTCAGACATGCTGAAATATAACCCGCAGCAGCAACTCGGATTTGCTGGAATAATTCAGGCTTTAATGTGTGTTCAAACAGCAGTCGGTACTGTCGCCTCGTGGCAATCTTACTAGCAAGCTCATCAAAGAGTTGATCACCAAGCTGAGAGAATGCGATCGCACGATCATATTGTAAGCGATCGCAGACTGGGGATTTTGCTAACAGTTTTTCTAACATCATCTTTCTCAAAGTTATTCTAAATTAGCTAAGTAACTCATGCATTCAAAAATAATTCGTTTTTTAAACGAATCCTGCTATTACAGATTAACAAGCTTATTCAGTCTATCAATCGTAAAATATACTGTTTTTCGCTCTTATTTATTTTTCAAAACAAAGTGGTTATTCTTGATATTAGTGAATTTTGGATAAAGTTAAAGCTTAAAAATAAAATAACCAATAATGTGAAGTAGCTATTTGCTTTTATAAAACAAGAATTCATGAAGCAAAATTATATTTAGTAGTTCTTATTTTAAGAAACTAACATTTTTCTAATATTCAGGTTGAATATTTATTTGAAGACTCTGCCTTGTAGCTGCAAAGGAAGCAAGTGGATAAAAATCGGTAAATTTAACATTAGCAACAAAACTAGCGAATGTTAAAACATAGATAGTTCAGCTTATCCACTCTCATGCTGTATTTACTTTTAGTACAGTGTTCCTAAATCTGACACAAACAAATTTCCAATAGCCTTCCATAGCAGATACTTTTTGTCCACAACTTCTATGGAATTGCTTTATCTCTAGAGTGAGCAAGGCCAATATAACCGAAATGTAAATAAATAGTTAAAAATGTCAACTTTGAACCATAAAAACTCAACTAGAAACCTATATAATCGCACAGCATCTGAGTGGATTAGAGGTGAACCTATTTCTCTCTCAGACTTTACGGCGCGCCCTTTTGTACTAGAGCTGTGTGAGCCTGTTGCTGGATTGCGAGTACTCGATATAGGCTGTGGTGAAGGTTATTGCAGTCGAGAGCTACGCCGACGTGGCGCTGCACAAGTGCATGGAATAGACCTTTCCCAAAGCATGATTGAAGCAGCAAACTTGCAAGAAATAGAAGATCCTTTGGGGATTAGTTACGAAGTAAAATGTGCCACCGACCTCAGGCAGTTTGATGATGGCGAAATTGACCTAGTTGTTGCAGTATTTCTATTTAACTATTTGACAATTGCTCAGACCCAGGAATGCATGGCGGAAGTTGCACGCATTCTTCGTCCAGGGGGTCGATTTGTATTTAGCGTTCCCCATCCATCTTTTCCATATATGCGGGAAGCAGCATATCCGTTTTATTTTCAAGTTGAGGGTACAGGATACTTCAGCAAGCGAGACCAGCAGTTTCCAGGTCGTATTTGGAAACGAGACGGTTCCTGGCTAAATGTCCAATTGATTCACAAAACTCTTGAGGATTACTTTAATGCCCTTAAAAGTGCTGGCTTTAATACCATGCCAATTCTACAAGAATTGCGTGTGACTCCCGAACATATCGCTATAGATGAATCATTCTTTAGCTCTTTGCTTGACCAACCCCTCCATCTAGCCATACAAGTATCACCATGACACAGACATCTTCTCTCGTAAGAAATTCTTTCCGTGAAATAACGGATAATCATCCTCTATGGAATCATGAATTCCTAACCTGCTGTCGTACTGGAAATTTATTCCTACCAGATGTACAATTACTAGCTGTTCAGATGTACAAATTCTCCAAAGAATTTAATCGTATTCTGGCTAGCATCTTGTCTTGCTGCCAAGATGAAAGTTCTCAGTTAGTCATTTTGGAGAACTTGTTTGACGAAATGGGACAGGGAGATGCAAGTCAATCCCATCCAGAATTATTTCGTCGGTTTACCCGCGCACTTGGCATCGACGACGAAACGTTGGCAGCACTACCCACTTCACCCGAAACTCTTGCCCTAATTGATACCTACTTAATGATTCCGCATCAGTACGGGTATTTAGCTGCACTGGGTGCTGTCTGTTATGCTTCCGAAGGAATTGTTAGGTCCCTATACACGCAACTATACAAAGGAATTGTAGGTGCTGCTCCCTTACCTAAAGAATCCTTGATCTTTTTTGAAGTCCATATTGATGTGGATGATAGTCATGCAGCAAAGCTAGCAGCAGTGATTGAACCTCGTATCACCGGAGGTGAGGAGGATAACAAGGTAAAGCTGGCTATTGTTGAAGCAATGGATGCCCGTGTCCAATTTTTTAATGGAATTCAGCGTCAAATTTCTAAATATAGCTTGTCTCCTAATTCATTGCTCCTTGTTAATTCATAGCTATAGGTAACCAGAAAACGTGTAAATACTGATGTAACTATGCTAGTTTGTAGCATTAAAATACAGAGGTTTACCCGAATTTTCCCATTTTTAATGGTTAATTAAGACAGATCAAGGTTGGACTACAGAAAAGTTTGTAATTAAAATAACCTGTTCAGGGCATTCATGGTCAAATCTTGATCAAATTCATAAAGCAAAATCTAGGTGTATCAAAAGGAGGTTTCCATGTACGGTTTAGTGAACAAGGCGATTCAGGACATGGTGTGCAGTCGCTTTGGCGAAGAGACTTGGAAAGAAATTAAGCAGAAAGCAGAGGTAAATGTAGATGTTTTCATTAGTATGGAAGGCTATCGCGACGACATCACCCACAAGCTGGTAAAAGCTGCTAGTGTCGTTCTGGGTTTATCTCCCACAGAGATTATGCAAGCCTTTGGAGAATTCTGGGTTCAGTATACAGCCCAAGAAGGCTATGGCGAAATGATGGATATGAGTGGGGATACACTGCCTGAGTTTTTAGAAAACCTTGACAATCTTCATGCTCGTGTGGGAGTTAGCTTTCCTAAACTCCAACCCCCATCATTTGAGTGTACTGATATGGAAGAAGATTCTCTGAACTTACACTATCGCTCTAGTAGAGAAGGGCTGACGCCAATGATTGTTGGTCTAGTTAAGGGATTGGGAACAAGGTTTGATACAGAAGTTCATGTTACCCAAACCCAGAGTCGGGATGAGGGCGCTGAACATGATGAATTTTTAGTGATTTATAAACCAAATTGAGCGCAGCAGCATGGCTCCTCCTCACCTTACTCTTTCGCCAGAGTTGCTAGCGAAAGCTTTTCCCTTCCACTTTGCGTTTAGTCGCAATCGGGAAATTGTACAAGCTGGTGATGTTTTAGAACGCATTAGTCCTGAACCACTAGTTGGTAAACTGATTGAGCAGTATTTTCAGATAAATCGTCCAAAAATTCTGGTCGATTTTGATGCTATTAGTAAACAGTCCCGTGCTCTTTTTATATTGGAGTTTCTCCATAATGGAATGCAGCTAAAGGGTCAGATGATGTATCAACCAGAGCAGGAGGTGATATTTTTCTTAGGTTCTCCTTGGATTACGGATACGACTAGCCTCGCTCCTCTGGGTATCAAACTCAAAGACTTTGCGATTCACGACCCAATTGTTGATTTCCTCTTTCTATTGCAAGCTCAGAATACAGCTTTGACTGATACCAAAAAGCTAACAAGCGAATTGAAACAGCAAAGGACACAATTACGGAGTGCGCTGCAAATTAAGGAGAATCTAGCGGAAATTGCTGAAGCACAGGCTAAAAAATTGGAAACATCTCTCAGGGAGCTACAGCAAACCCAAGCCCAATTAGTCCAGGCTGAGAAAATGTCCAGTTTGGGTCAGTTAGTTGCGGGAGTCGCTCACGAAATTAACAACCCTGTTAACTTTATTTATGGTAATTTAAGATATGCAAAAGATTATACACAGTCTTTATTGAAGCTGGTGCATCTTTACCAGCAGTTTGATACCAATCCTGTGTCAGAAATTCAAGATTGCATCGAAGCAATTGATTTAGATTTTTTACTAGATGATTTGCCTAAAATCCTATATTCAATGGAAGTAGGAGCCGAACGTATCGCTGAAATTGTGTTGTCGCTCCGCAACTTCTCCCGTCTTGATGAAGCGGAGATGAAAAGGGTTGATATTCACCAAGGGCTGGATAGTACTTTGCTGATTTTACAGCATCGGTTTAAGGATAGCGTTGATCATTCTGGAATCAAAGTAGTTAAAAATTATGGGAATTTGCCTTTGGTAGATTGCTACGCGGGCCAACTCAATCAAGTATTCATGAATATTATCAGTAATGCTATAGATGCGCTTGAAAGCTATAACAGTAAACGCGCGATCGCAGAAATTCACGCTAAGCCTAATACAATTACAATTACTACAGAAGTCATAGAAACCAATTCTGTTGTTATCCGAATTGCTGATAATGGTTCAGGAATGACAGAAGCAGTTAAGGAACGACTGTTTGATCCATTTTTCACAACTAAGCCTATAGGTAAGGGTACAGGATTGGGTTTATCAATCAGCTATCAGATTGTAGTTGAAAAACACGGGGGAATACTCAAATGTATATCAGAACCTGGACAGGGGACTGAGTTTTGGGTTGAAATTCCCCTATCGATTGGCAGCCAAACAGTTGATTACGTTAAATTATTGAGTTTGATTAAATAAATATCCTCAGAATCAGGTTAGTTACCAAAATATAACATCCGCAAAACACTCTTCATTCTAGAAATTTATAAGAGCAACGCGCTGTTTTTGCTACACAAACGTTGATGGCATCCTTTTTAAATGCGAGCAGTGCATCATATTATGAGTTATAAGTTATGATTTATGAGTTTTATTCCTAACTCTTAACTCCTAATTTCTAGCTTTTTACCTGTACTGATCGTGAATCTACGCAGCCTAATTCCAATTTTTGGTAATTCCGTCTCTAGATGGGCATTAGAGGCGCGGTTATTGCGCTGGTTAACATTGATTTGGCTGTTTGTCGGCTTGATCATGCTATTCTCGGCATCCTATCCTGTCGCTGATGCTCGGCATGAAGATGGATTGTACTACTTTAAGCGTCAAGTCCTTTGGGTCTTAGTTTCCTTAATTGGATTCAACATTATTGTTAATCTCCCGTTGCAGAGAATTTTGGGGTTATCCCATTGGTTTTTAATGCTGTTTTTGGCATTAATTTTTGTTACGTTGATACCTGGATTGGGAAAGAAAGCTTTTGATGCAGCTCGCTGGATAGCCATTGGACCAGTTCCCATCCAACCCTCGGAATTAATTAAACCCTTTTTGGTGTTGCAAAGCGCACGGCTTTTTGGTCAGTGGGAACGAATAAGTTGGCGGGTTCGCTTCACTTGGTTGGGTATTTTCGGTTTTGTACTTTTAGGAATTCTTGCCCAGCCTAACTTGAGTACAACAGCACTTTGCGGTATGACTATTTGGCTAATTGCCCTAGCAGCTGGGTTGCCTTACAAGTACTTGGGAGGAACAGCAATCGGTGGAGTGATGTTGGCAACACTCAGTATTACCATCAAAGAATATCAGCGTAAACGGGTGATGTCATTCCTCAATCCTTGGGCGGACGCTACAGGGGATGGTTACCAGTTGGTGCAAAGTTTGCTAGCGGTAGGTTCTGGGAAAACTTGGGGCGCTGGATATGGACTTTCCCAACAAAAGCTATTTTATCTACCAATTCAGGATACTGATTTTATTTTTGCCGTGTTCGCCGAAGAGTTTGGCTTTGTTGGCAGTATGGTGTTATTAACACTCTTAGCTTTATTTGCAACTTTGGGATTAATCGTAGCGCTAAAGGCTAAAAATTCAGTGCATCGACTAGTAGCGATCGGTGTAACAATTTTGATAATAGGACAATCATTGCTCCATATCGGTGTTACCACAGGTTTTCTACCAACAACAGGTTTGCCCTTACCCATGTTTAGTTATGGTGGTAATTCTATGATTGCTAGCCTGGCAGCTGCTGGATTGCTGATTAGGGTAGCACGCGAGAGTAGTGAAGCTGAGGTAGTACCATTACGAAAACCTTTGTTTGAAAATGGGCGTAGGCGCAGGATGTTCCAGAAAACCAAAAATTGATCTAGCAGGAGCCATTACGCTTTTTGCACGATTAATAACTCTATGGCATTAAAAACCATCTGCTAAAAATCCTTCTTCAATTTGCCAACCTTCAAAAAGGCGTCTTCTGGTTGATGACGCACTACCCGCAAGTAAATTATGGAAGATCTAAAACAAACAATAATCAGCTACTCCAGCAGAGATATCGAACAGCGCAAAAATTGGTATTCTCCGGCGGCAGAGGCTTACAACAAGGCAAGACCACGCTATCCTAAATATTTGATTCACCAAGTTGTAGAGGTTGCTCAACTTTCCACTGACTCAAAAATTTTGGAAGTGGGATGTGGTCCTGCAACCGCAACAGTAACCTTCGCTCAATTGGGTTGCTCAATGATTTGCTTAGAACCCAACCCCCATTTTTTTCAGTTAGCTCAACAAAATTGTCAATCGTATCCGAATATAGAGATTCAGAACACATCTTTTGAAGAGTGGACACTAGAGGTTGACAAATTTGATGCCGTTTTAGCAGCAAGTTCTTTTCATTGGATATCACCCGAAGTAGGTTATCCAAAAGTAGCAAATGCCTTACAAGAGAATGGCTATTTTATTTTATTGTGGAATAAGGAACTACAACCCTGCTACGAAGTGTATCAATCATTATCTGAAGTCTATCAAATACATGCCCCAACTCTTGACAGATATGAAGACCGAGAAACTCAAGAAGATATCTTGAGAGGGTTAGGAAATATGGTTGTCGACTCGGGGCAATTCAAAGACTTAATATCCGGCCAAGTTACATCAGAAGTGACCTACACTGTTGATGAATATTTAATGCTTTTAAACACTTACTCACCGTACCTCAAGTTAGATCCACACAACAAAGAAGCCTTATTTTTAGGATTGAGGCATCGAATTGAAGATGATTTTGGAGGCAGTCTTCAGCTTTCATATATATCCGCTTTTCACATTGCAAAAAATTTGGTTTGAAAATCCTTCACTGCCGCTGGCGATATTTTAAATTTAGAACACAGTACCCGTTAGCGTTGACTAGAAAAAATTAGTAAAATTATCCAAAAATTAATATGAAAGTAAAAGTTAGATACTCTCTAAATGTAAGTGAAGTCTATGAAGTTGACCTTGTTTTAGAAGCTACAACGAGAGGAGAATGGGTAATAGGTCGTGCTCCTGATTCTGATGTAGTCTTGGACAGTCTTGAAGTCAGTCGGCTACATGCCAAGTTCTTAGTTAAAGATGGAAGTTACTACTTTTGCGACCTTGGCAGTACAAATGGTTCAATAGTTAATGGGCAACAGGCAGAAAAAGATCGACCATATATTTTAAAAGATGGAGATATTATCGAGATTGCAGATTGTGTTCTGATAGTGGAAGCAGTCGAACACCTGTCTGAACAATTACCAGAGACAGTGTTTAGGACTATGGATACTTCTCTATTTTCTGGAGTGCGATCAACTGAAAATGTCAACAGTTATAATGTTGCCAATCCAGCAGCCGAGGGAGTTAATCATGACTCTACTGAAGAATTTAGTCAAACTATAGGCAAAGTAAAAACCCCTGAAATTGTCAATGCTGCTTCCCCAGAAATTAGTGAAAGCTCAAAAGTTGCTTTTACTCAGCCTGATGAGATAATTCCGGTTTTTGAGGCATTTATTGCACGCAATGATATCATTCAAGCTCAACCAGAAGTTGTGGAAGTATTCAGTAATGAATATATAGATTTTAGTACTACACGCCCAGAAGAAGTCAGTATAGATGTTAGTGACATAGCTGTGACTTCTTTTCCTACAAACGTAGGCAAAGTCTCTGAATCCACCAATACTCTTCAATCTATAGAGACAATAGAAGAATCTCTGCATCATAAGGTTGCCGAAGAAGCAAATATTAATGTTTCTCCTCAAATAATCACTCAAAGAAACATAGTACTCATCGCTCATGAAAGTAAGAAATTAGAACTTGCTGAATTTGTTGCTCAGTATCAAGAGTTTTTCTTGCAAAGCTTTACAATCACTTGGCCATCTGTTAGTGAAGTTTTACATCACCAGACAGGTATAACTATCAGTCAACAAATCTCAGCAGCAACATCTGGAGGATATCTAACAATTGCTTCGTTAGTTAGCTCAGGAGATGTTTTAGCGGTTATTTTCTTGAGAGATTTTCTGCAACCTCAACCTGAGCAAGCAAATGAAGAAGCGCTGTTGAGGTTATGTAATATTAACCAAGTCCTACTTGCAACTAATGTTGCAACAGCAGAGGCGATCGTGCATTATATTAAGCACATAGCAGAATAGTGTTAAGAAGCGTAGACATGCAGTGGTGAGACAGCGCTCTTGGTAGGGTTTCCAACGCCAGTCGCTCATGGGGGAAACCACGCCAGATGCTCTACTTGGGGAAACCCCAAGACCGCACTGGCTCCTCCGCAGGCGACTGCGTTCGCATAGCGTCTTTGGAGGAGATGCCCAAAGGGCTTGTTGTTAGACACCGCATCATTTTAAAGAGTATACCCTGAGACTCCTCATGCCTTCTGCTTTACTGCGTTCCTTAGATGGCAGAAGGCTTTACTTGCTGAATACGGATGGCTTCTACAAGTAAATGCTTAAATGGCTGTTTGAAAAGTTGCAAACTGTAACGTAGATATAAAACTTAATAACTTGATTAGGCGGGAAATAAATAAGCAGAATTGTTTTAATTGACTGTCAGTTTAACAACCAAGTCTGCGATCGCTCTATGATTCGGTAAGTATGATCTAGCGAGGACAGATGATGACGCAAACAATCGCAATTAATGACAGTCAACGCTTGCAACTTGCGCCTTTAGAAATACCATCCCGTCTGTTACTGGGGCCGGGGCCCTCAAATGCCCATCCCACAGTTCTCCAAGCAATGAATACCTCCCCAGTTGGGCATCTTGACCCAGCTTTTCTGGCACTGATGGATGAGATTCAGTCCCTGCTGCGCTACGTATGGCAGACAGAAAATCCATTGACTATTGCAGTCAGCGGGACGGGAACAGCAGCAATGGAGGCAACAATCGCCAATGCCATAGAACCCGGTGATGTGGTTTTAATTGGTGTAGCTGGTTACTTCGGGAATCGCCTCGTTGATATGGCTGGGCGATATGGTGCCGATGTGCGAACCATTACAAAACCTTGGGGACAAGTCTTCACGTTGCAAGAACTCCGAACTGCTGTAGAAACTCATCGTCCGGCTATTCTGGCTCTAGTTCATGCTGAAACCTCCACTGGCGCACGTCAACCCTTGGAAGGGATAGCTGAGGTGTGTGGTGAATTTGGTACTCTCCTGCTGGTAGATACAGTCACGAGTCTGGGTGGTGTCCCCTTGTCTTTAGATGCTTGGGGAGTTGACTTGGCCTATAGCTGTAGCCAAAAAGGGTTGGGTTGCCCGCCCGGTGCTTCGCCTTTTACAATGAGTCCGCGTGCAGTTGAGAAATTACAACAGCGCCGGACAAAGGTTGCGAATTGGTATTTGGATATGTCATTGCTGAGCAAATATTGGGGCACTGAACGCACCTATCACCATACAGCACCCATTAACCTTTATTATGCATTACGGGAAGCACTGCGTTTGATTGCAGAAGAAGGAATAGCAAACTGCTGGCAACGTCATCAAAAAAATGTCGAGTATCTTTGGGAAGGGTTGGAAGACTTAGGACTGGGTTTGCACGTCCAGCAGGAGTTCCGGCTACCAACGCTTACTACTGTACGCATTCCAGCCGAGGTAGATGGTAAAGCTATTGCTCGGCAGTTACTAAATGAACATGGTATTGAGATTGGTGGTGGTCTTGGTGAACTAGCTGGTAAAGTCTGGCGCGTTGGACTGATGGGCTTTAATAGTCGCAAAGAGAGTGTTGACCAACTTTTAGCAGCACTGCGGCAGGTTTTACCTCAGTAGTTTTAATGTGATTTGGTGCGTTAGGCTGCTGTTAACGCACCTGATAAAAAGGGCGATGTCTACGACGATCACTGAGCCTTGTCGTTCGCGCAGCGTCTCGTAGAGAAGTGCGGGCTACGCCTAGGCACGCTAGTATTGTTTTAGAATTACTGCGATAAAAAACCAGCAACCAGCAGGGGCAAGAGTATCAGGATAGATACAATCAAAACGAGGGTTGCCGGATCAATTTTAATGACGTTCTTTTCTGGATCGCGCATTTGGCACTTTCTCGATGATCAATTAAGTATAGCGTTTCTCGGTTAAGTGAGGTACAAGAACCCCACCCCCAACCCCCTCCCCGCTTGCGAGGAGGGGGCTATTATGTACCTAATGTGATTAGGAAACGCCATATATTAACTCAGCCTAAAGGATGTTTGCCCCTTTTTCAAAGCTCCATCAGGTTGAAAAGTCTAAACTTTTTTGCTTTGCATATTTTTAATTTTGGTAAATGTCAATTCCCCTCTTTATCAACCCAAAGGAGCAAATTCAATACCTAGGGGCTTATTTCTTCCAAGGTAATTTAGTACCCATTTCAGTCAATGCTGAGAAGATAAGATAAAAAATGAGTAACCCAACACCTGCCAAAAAAGCCAGTAAATCATTATCCATAAGCGCTGTTAGCCAACATTTCACTAATTATTGAATCCTCAATCGGCTGCCACAGTCAATTCACCCTGATTAACTGGCGTTTTACGGTAATCTACTTTACATCTACAGGTCTACGCATCATTAGGTAAAAGCGTTGCCGCTCTCTCTGTAACTGGACTGTATTGAGGGTATGGAGTGTGGTCAGAAATTTTGGCGTTTTTTTCCTAAACTCTAACTAAATCTTTGATTCTTCGACAAAGAATGTAAGCCCTGATTGGTTTGGCATTTTGGCACATTTAATGGATGTTGGCTCGCTATTCTTCAGGAATCTCTTTGTGCAACAATACCGACTTGCAGAATACCTGAGCTATCTCGGCAAGTCTTAAAGGCAAAATTAAAACTTTTATTTTTCGGAACTTACTGAATTTTTGTTTTACTCAAGTAGTACTAATTTTACTTTGTGTTCAAGTTAATACTAGTAAAAGTGTATATTATTTTTTAATTTTTTAAGTATATTCACGACTAAATAGGACAACATAGCTTCATAAATTCTACGCGATAAATAGAGCTACATAGGTTGTCAGATACCTTACTAGCTTTTCTCCATCGCCAAGATATTAGGCTTTCAAAGCTTCTTTAGTTAGGCGATCGCTTAGGAACAGAGCCTTGTAGTTTATACGCTTAAGATGGATAAATACTTAACCCGACTAACTCTCTGAGTCCAGTAATGACGAATGTATTTAGAGCAGTTAGAGTGTAGTCTCAAAGAGAATAGAGATTACAAAATAGGTAAAGAGCTTAAGTTGTAAGACTTTTAGCTTTTCATAGCAAGCTAGAGTTCAGTAGTTCACTGAGTTAACCGTAGTAGTCCAGCTACGGTTTTTTCATATTAGAGGAATGTCAGGCTAAGTGTAGCCTCGAAAAATATTTCATCCCCTGCAAAAGCATATATAGCTGTTGCCAGGTAGTTTATGTCATAGTTGACTCTATGAAATTTTGTGAGTGATTATAGCGCATATCTTTTTCACCGCCGAAACCAACCGCGTATCCAACGCCACAACCGACGCAACCACCCCCAAAACCCACGAGGAGAAACTACAGGTGCTTTTGGTTGAGAAAGACGCTCAATTGCATTGTTGCAATCTTGCACTTCAGCATCGAGTCCCATCGTCTGAACCAGTTCACGAGCATTGCGATAAGCACCTAGCGCGTCTAATTCCCGATTTATGTTTTCTAATGACAGACCTAAATTGAACCAAGCATTTGCTTCGGAATTGCGATCGCCAATTTCCCTAGCTATTTTTAAAGACTGCTGGAAGAACTCAATCGCCCGTTCATACTGCCCCAAAGAGTTGTAAGCAAGACCCCAACTCATTAAGGATAAGCCTTCAGTATTGCGATCGCCTATTTCCCTAGCGATATCCAAAGACTGCTGGTAGAAATTTATCGCCTGTTCATACTGTCCCAGAGATAAGTAAGCAATACCCAAATTCATTAAAGATAAGCCTTCGGAATTGCGATCGCCTATCTCCCTAGCTATTTGCTTTGACTGCTGCAAGAAATCTATTGCTTCTTGGTACTGTCCCTGGGAGAAGTAAGCAAGACCCAAATTAGCTAAGGATTTGCCTTCAGAATCGCGATCGCCTATTTCCCTAGCTATATCCAAAGACTGCTGGTAGAACTCTATCGCCTGTTGGTACTGCCCCTGATATAAATAAGCAATACCCAAATTCATTAAGGATTTGCCTTCAGAATTGCGATCGCCTATTTCCCTAGATATTTCTAAAGACTGCTGGTAGAACTCTATCGCCCGTTGGTACTCTCCCTGATATAAATAAGCATTACCCAAACTAGCTAAGGATTTGCCTTCAGAATTGCGATCGCCTATTTCCCTAGCGACATCTAAAGACTGCTGGAAGAAATCTATCGCCCGTTCATACTGCCCCAAAGAGTTGTAAGCAACACCCAAATTCATTAAGGATAAGCCTTCGGAATTGCGATCGCCTATTTCCCTAGCTATTTCTAAAGACTGCTGGAAGAACTCAATTGCCCGTTCATACTGCCCCAAAGAGTTGTAAGCAACACCCAAATTCATTAAGGATAAGCCTTCGGAATTGCGATCGCCTATTTCCCTAGCTATTTCTAAAGACTGCTGGAAGAACTCAATTGCCCGTTCATACTGCCCCAGAGATAAGTAAGCATTACCCAAATTAGCTAAGGATTTGCCTTCAGTATTGCGATCGCCTATTTCCCTAGCGATATCTAAAGACTGCTGGAAGAAATTTATCGCCTGTTGGTACTGCCCCTGATATAAGTAAGCAAGGCCCAAATTATTGAGAGCAGCCTGATATTTCCAGTTTTCTCTCTCGCCAGTTTGTACCCAAACTGCTATCAACTGTCCATATAAGTCAACTTGGATAGTGTAATAACCCCGCAAGGTCAAAAAATCATCGCAAGCGTTTAATACATCAAATGCCGAGTCATAGTTTTCTAGTTGATAGCTGTGATAGAAAATTTCTAAATATTCCTTGATGTCTTCTTTAGTCTGCCAAGGTTTTTGTTTAACATTCAAAAGATAGTAATTAATAGCTCGTTGATGCACCTCAGTCTGATTACCAGCCTTATACCTGGCAGACAGGGAGCGAGAAATTTAACGAGTAGAGCTATATCCATTGGTTTATGAAGTCTATTTAGTCTATTTACATAGATATACATTACCTTTACGCAGAATTTAGCTCAATAGTCGCTGCCAAGTTAGCTTTTTTGTAGCTTCATCCCAATACCAGCGCAATAAATTGGCGGGTTGATTTGTGGTAATTCCTGGTAAAGCGATCGCTTTTCTAGGTGCATCGGTAGCTAGTAAAATCGCATTTTCCACGTCACAAATTCCCCACTTCACCAAATTCTGCACTCCCACCAATAAGGGTAAAGTAGTCCCTGATAAAGTGCTATCTGGCAATCGTGCGCTACCATTTTTTACTTCTATTTGCCTACTGTCCCAAGGATACACCCCATCGGGTAACCCCAAAGGTGCCAGAGCATCGCTGACAAGGAAAAGGCCTTTTTCGTAATTGCTGGCGCGAAGTAAGATTTGCAACATTGTGGGCGAAACGTGTTCACCATCAGCAATAAAACCACACATCACATCAGGATGGATAATTGCTGCCCCTAATAAACCCGGTTCGCGGTGATGTAATGATGGCATGGCGTTGAAAGCGTGAGTTACCATCGTCGCACCCAATTCAAACGCACGTTGCGCTTGAGCGGCTGTTGCTTGAGAATGTCCTAAACTAACGGTGATTCCTAAAGAACGCAAATATGGAATTACTTTATCGGTGGGATCTAACTCCGGTGCTAACGTGATGACTTTCACCACATGAGCATAATCTCCCAAAACCCGTTTTACCTCGTCAATTGTTAGGGGTAACAGGTACTCTGCTGGATGTGCACCGCGCTTTTGGAAGTTTAAAAATGGGCCTTCTAAATGTACTCCCAGAATTTTGGCACCTGTTTGTTGACTAGAGAAAACATCAGCAATCACAGCAAGCGATCGCTGAATATTTTCTACGGAAGTGGTAACCAATGTCGGTAAAAATCCATCTACCCCGACATCCCACAAAAATTGGGAAATTTTCGGAAGCATATGAGCATTTTCTGGATGTAAATCGGGAAATGCCAATCCCAATGCGCCATTAATCTGCAAATCAACACCGCCTAAAGAAATCCAGTCACCAGCAACATCTACCACTTGCAAGTCTGTTGCTGGAACCCGTTTAAACACTGTACCCATTGGCAGAATTTGCTCAATTATGCCCTCATGGTTAACTAAGAGCATCTGCAAATCTTGATAACCAGGGATTCGCGCATTCAGAATGTCTACATTTGTAGGAATGGAGCTTTGTATTGCGTTGGTCATCACATTGGCGAGAAGATAGCTAAATCTCATCCGATTTTAGATGCAACAATCGGCTATTAATCCAAAATCTAAAATTCTATGACTTTCCTTGTCGGTATTATTATGGGCAGCGATTCAGATTTGCCTACTATGAAAGATGCGATCGCAGTATGTGAAGAGTTTGGTATCAAGAACGAAGTGGCGATCGTTTCTGCTCATCGTACCCCAGAACGCATGGTGCAATATGCTCAACAAGCCCACAAGCGCGGTATTAAAGTGATTATCGCTGGTGCAGGTGGCGCTGCCCATCTCCCCGGAATGGTAGCATCTTTAACCCCACTTCCCGTAATCGGTGTTCCCGTGCCCACCCGTCACTTACAAGGTGTTGATTCTTTGTATTCGATTGTACAGATGCCTGCGGGTATCCCTGTTGCAACAGTGTCAATAGGTAATGCCAAAAATGCCGGACTTTTGGCTGTACAAATTCTCGCTACTCAGCAACCAGAATTATTAGAAAGAGTGCAACAATATCGCCAAACTCTATCTGAATCGGTAATTGCAAAGCAAACAAAATTAGAACAACTTGGCTATGAGCAATATTTACAACAGATGCTCTAGTAATCTAACTTTCGAGAGTAGACCTTTTGCAAAAGTCTTAAAATGCCTTCAGACTAAAGTCTGGGGCTACCCGAACAAAGCCTGCTTTATCAGTCTTTTAGACATGAAGTCCGCGAATGCGGACTTAGTTCTTGTAGCCGCGACTTCAGTCGTCGGGTACTTTTGCAAGAAGTATAGTGAATAGGGGAAAGTTTTTATGATTTTTGCCTATTAAAACGGATTTTAATTTAAAACCCTCACTCTAAAAGTGAGGGTTTTATTGTGACATTTCAGGATACAGAATGTGAGTTTTCAATTGAGAAAACAACTCAAAACTCTACAGTTTAGTGCCACACTCGCCACAGAAGTTGTGGGTGGGAGGATTTTTCGCACTACAGTGGCTACAATAAACTGGTTCTATTGCGGCTTTTGGTAGTTGCTTAGGCAAGCCGATCATTTGAGCGTTGCTTTTACCAGGGGCTACCATTGGATAGCAGTTTTCGTCTTTGGTGACTTGGGCATTCACAATCACTGGGCCATTATGTGCCAACATTTCGGCGATCGCATCTTTCAACTCACTGCGATCGCGGATTACCATGCCCTTAATCCCATAAGCTTTTGCCAACAACTCTACGTCTGGCATCCCTACTTCCATATTTGAGCATGAGTAACGCTCTCCATAGAAGGCTTGCTGCCACTGGCGTACCATCCCCTGCCAACCGTTATTTATTATCACAGTCTTGACATTTATACCATACTGTGAAAGTGTTCCCAGTTCTTGTAAACACATCTGGAAACTGGCATCACCGCTGATACAAATAACTTCTTCATCAGGAAACGCCACTTTAGCACCCATTGCCGCGGGTAAGCCAAACCCCATCGTTCCCAAACCTGCACTGGAAATCCAGCGCCTTGGGCCATTCTTCAGGAATTGTGCTGACCACATTTGATGTTGTCCCACATCTGTGGAGTAGAAAGCATGGGGTGCTTGGCTACTGATTTCGACAATCACCTCTTGCGGTGACATACTATCGTGATGCTGTGGTACTACCAAAGGATACTCGTCGCGCCAACGGTTAATTAGGTTTAGCCACTCTTGCGTTTGATTGGGTGTACCTGTTGCGCCTGTTTTTTTACATCGATGTAACAAGTCAGTCAACACGTTCCGCACATCGCCGACGATGGGCACTTCTGGAACGCGGTTTTTGCCGACTTCTGCCGGATCTATGTCGATATGAATCACTTTAGCGCGAGAGGCGAATTCATCCAACTTGCCAGTAACGCGGTCATCAAATCTAGCACCAACGCAAATCAGCAAGTCACAATCACTGACAGCAAAGTTGGCGTAGGCGGTGCCGTGCATCCCCAACATTCCTAAAGCTAGGGGATGATGTTCGTCAAAAGCACCGATCCCCATCAATGTTGTGGTAACTGGAATATTGAATAATTCAGCTAGTTGTTTTATTTCTTCATGGGCACCAGCTGCGATCGCACCTCCACCAACATATAGCAGAGGACGGCGACTTTCACCAATCAACTGGAGTGCTGCATTAATCTGCCGGGGATTCCCCTTGACTGTGGGACGATAACCACGTAGCTTTACTGAACCCGGTTTTACAGGCACATAATCAAATTCTTCTAAAGCCACATCCTTGGGGACATCAATCAAAACTGGCCCCGGACGCCCAGTTTTAGCAATGTGGAATGCTTCGGCAACAATTCGTGCCATATCTCTGGGGTCACGCACTACATAGGAGTGCTTAACAATCGGTAGCGTAATCCCATAAATATCCGTTTCTTGAAACGCATCTGTACCGATGGATGGACGTGCTACCTGCCCCGTCACCACAATCATTGGAATCGAATCCATATAGGCTGTGGCGATGCCTGTCACCAAGTTAGTTGCCCCTGGACCGGAAGTGCCAAAGCATACTCCTACTTTCCCAGTGGCCCGGGCATAGCCATCAGCTGCATGGGCTGCACCTTGTTCATGTCTCACTAATATGTGCTTAATAGCACCAGTTGCTTCCACCTTGTACAAGTCATCGTAAATTGGCAGAATTGCTCCACCAGGATAACCAAAAATATATTCAACGCCGTGACGATGTAGGCTATCAAGTAGAGCAAAACCGCCAGATTCACGTTTGGGCGTTACGACTGGCGGGCTAGAATTATGGGATTGTTTGTGATTCTCGGTTTGCGAAGCACCAATTGGGGAAGGCAAATCTCCTACGGAGACACTTTGTGAACGCACGGTCAAACCTCAGACTGTAGCTAAAGTTAACTCTGAAATTCTGTAGTTAAGACTTCATTTTAATTGAAAAGTGTAATTAAGTGCTTACATTAATTCCTATTTTAAATATAAAGCTAGGTTATCACCCTAACTAAATTGGTTAAATTACATCTTGCAAGACTCTGCGGGTATTTTGCCAAGCCCAAATACCGACAACTACAACGACAATACTCATTCCTACAAGCACAACTCGTAAGCCCAAAGCGTCAGTTAATGGGCCAGTAATTGCCAAAGGTGCAGATAGGGCGATGTTGACGGCATGATTTTGAAAGCCAAATACTTTACCGTGCATTGTCGGTGGTGTTTGCTGTTGAATTAAAGTTTGCATGGGCACCCCAATTAAGGAAGCACCTACACCTAACAATGCACAGAGTCCTAGCGCCAGCAACAGATTGTGGGTAAAAGTGAACACCCCTAAAACTAGCGCCATCATCAAAAATCCAATTAAAGGTAATGGTTTGTGATGCAGTTTATCACCCCAGTGACCTAAAATTGCTGCACCTAATACCATACCTACCCCTGCTGCTGCCAAGAAAAAACCAAACTGTTTTTCTTTTAAACCAAATTCTGCTGCTAATTGAATCGTCAGCACCGTTAACGCTGCAAATACAGAATATAAAGTTGTCAGTTGCAACATGGCATTCAAAATCAATCGGTTTTTCTTGAGATAGCGCAAGCCCTCTTTAAAGTCCACCCAAGGATGGATAACCGCCTGACTATCGTTAATAAATTTGTTTTCTTTAAAATTAATTGGTTGCATAATCCCAGCAGACAACAGATACAATGCCCCTACCACAAGCTCTTGACCATAGTCTGCTCCTAACCAAGCTTTAGCTGCACTCAATATTGGCTCTCCTACCGCAAAACCAACTATTAAAGCTCCCATCATCGTGCTGCTAAACAGCGCATTGGCTGCCATCAAATTCTCTCGCTTTACTAAAAGGGGGATAGCAGCTTGCTCCGCTGGGGCAAACAACTGCGTCACCGTGGAAATAGCAAAAGTTAAGATCAACAGAATCAGGAACTCCTGTGGCAAAAAGGGAAGAGACAGCGTCAAAAGTCCACGTACGATATCTGAGCCGACCATAATCAGCTTTTTTGGCAAGCGGTCAACAATAATACCACCCGCAGAACCGAACAAGATCGCTGGGATTGTGAACACCAACATCAAAGTTGAGTACATCGAGTTTTCTGCTAACCCAGGAGGAGGTGGGTAGTTCTCCAGCAGAGCAATCAGCAAAACGAAGAAGACTTTATCTGCTAACTGGGACAACAGTTGCCCAATCCACAGGAGCATAAAACCACGGTTTTTTAGCAGCGCGCCAAACCCGTTATTAACAGCAGCAGGTTCTGTTGGAAACATCAGATACTTTGAGATAGTGACTAGGGTAGATGGGCAGAGGAGCAGAGGGGCAGGGGGAGCAGAGGGGCAGAGGAGCAGGGGGAGGGAATAATGAATGACTTTTGACTCTTGACCCTTGACCCTTGACTCCTGACTTCTTATTTCTCACTCCTGCTTACCAGCTCTGTTGTCCGGACTAATTTGCTTCATAGCGTTTTAACAGCATATGCAAAAATTCAGCCGCAGTCAGACGGCCTTTAGGTGGAAAAACCCCCATCTTTGAGTCTATCCACCAACCTTGTACAGTTTGTGGCGATCGCCACATGGACAAATGATCGACTGCTGGTTCTGCATAAAAGTTATTTTGCCCACTACCCAGCAAACACGAACTCCAATGGGTGAAATAATCATGGCTCATCCGATGAATCGGGAAATCACCCCATAATGGTACTCCCCATCCATCTATGGCAATAAACGCTTTAACATGACCGCCTAAAAGTTGCCATGAATACGCCGCTCCTATTGCCCCAACAACACCAGCACTAAAGCTAATGAATATAACTGGCGATTCTAGATTGTTGCCTAAGCGATCGCGCAAAAACTGCAAGATGTGAAATGCTGATAAAGCCAAAAAACCCTCACTAGGATAAATTAGTATATTCACTGGATTTTGACCGATTGAGCCATCAGAATATGGATCTAACCATCCTGATATAAAGCTTTGAGTTAAAGCTGGCTCATTTATTCCAGGGCAAATGATTATACTCATTCGTCTTTGGTGTTAACAGCTTTCACAATTCTACATCAAAAATAAATGTATAAAATGATATTAAGTATAGATGGTATTAAGTAAGCCGTGTGCTCACGTAAACTCACTCAATAACTCAATCTCGCTATCAAATTCGTATAACTTTCACATAAATAAACTCTTTTTCAATACTCAGTATGTAGTAATAACCCCAGTATGCCTTTTGATATATTGTTTTCATTTTTTCCCATCCTATCCCCCCGGATGGGATAATATGTTACGAGTAAGGGAAATAATCAAGCTATTCCCTAGCTGCTCTACCCAGTTTGGTTATATAGAGGAATTTATTGTGGTTGCCACCCCAGAAAAACTGCACGCCACCCATGAGCATTTATCAGGTCAAGACCGTGTAGCTGTATTGCTCATGGGCTACGGCGAAGTCGAAAGCTACGAAGACTTTGCTAATTATAACGAACAAGCTTTAAATCTACTGACAGCAAAATTTGCACCAGTACCAACCTGGGTTTATCCCCCCCTTGCCAAGCTTCTAGCATTATTTGATCGCCATGAGTGGGGGCACACACATCACGATTTTATCTCCCCACATAACGCCATCTTTGAACAGCAACGCGCTGGGATCGAGAAGAATTTACAAGCAAAGTGGGGTGATAGTGTCCAAGTCTTCAAAGCCTTTAACTTCTGCGCTCCCTTCTTACCAAACCAAGTTTTAGCAGAAATCAAAAACCAGGGCTTCGACAAACTTCTAATTTACCCACTGCTGGTTGTTGATTCCATTTTTACCAGTGGTATTGCGATCGAGCAAGTTAACAACGCTCTTACCGAGTTGACTGATGGTGAAGAACACTGGCTTAAAACACAGCGCTACATTCCTTCTTTCTTCAACGAACCCGCCTACATTGATTTAATGGCACATCTAGTTGAGGAGAAAATCACTGCTGATTTAGCAGCAGCTTACCTACCTTCTCAAATCGGCATTGTGTTGATGAACCACGGCTGTCCTCATAAAGCCAAAGGATTCACCTCGGGGATTACCGAAAGTCAGGCGCTGTACGATTTGGTACGCGATAAGTTGATTAACCGATATCCTTTAATATCAGTAGGTTGGCTCAATCACGACACACCATTAATTGAATGGACGGTGCCAAATGCAGAGCAAGCTGCTAATAACCTCATTCAATTAGGTGCAAAAGTAGTTATATTTATGCCAATTGGTTTCGCAACAGAAAATCACGAAACTTTATTGGATGTACACCACATTATCCACGCTTTAGAGAAAAAGCATTCTGGTGTGAATTACGTGCAAATGGCTTGTGTTAATGATCATCCAGAATTCTTGGCGATGGCTGCTGAATGGGCTAATGCTCATATAGCTGCACTGAAAGACGAGGAACGGGCGACGGTTAATCCTCAATTAGCTGACCACCATCACCACCACCATTAAAGTGTAGGGGGGCAAAATTTTGCCCCCCCTTACTGCTGCTAAACAATTAATCTCCATTAGACTTAGGTAAAAGTACTACGCCTAACTGCTGGATTAACGCCATTGTGTCACCCTGTCCCCAATGTTCTACAACTTTGTTATCGATGACATGATCAATATGAATAACTGAAAACGTGACCCGCTTTCCTGTGGGTGGAATACCCATAATTTCTCCCAAATGAGTATCACTAAATGTCCCACGGGTGACAACTTTATCCTTAAAAGTAATTACATCTTCAAAAGTGTGGTGACCATCTGGGAAAGCAAGACGTATCATCAGTGCATACTCGAAGAAGGCATCAACTCCTCTAAATTTATTGCTCCCCATTACACAGCCAATAATATCTGAAGCAACAAACGCTCTACCTTTTTCAATGTCTCCTTGATCAAAGGCTTCGTAGGCTTGTAAGACAATGGATTTATTGTGTTCTAGTGTCATCGCAGGTTTTTATTTTTGAAGTATTTTCTTGTGAATCTACCTCATCAACCGGTTACCTGCATTGACTTAGGTTAAGAAACCTTCTTCCGATGAACTCTTTGTTTCAATCGACTCAGGGATTCTGGCTCGATACCAAGATATGATGCCAGATAGTATTGAGGAATGCGCTGCAAGAGTTCAGGTTCAGTTTGAACAAGGTTGAGATAACGCTGTTCAGGCGTATCTCTGAAAAGAGAAAGCAATTTATTCCGCAGCATAAACGCAAGGCTTTCAGCATGGAGTCTCAAGAATTTTTGACCATCTGACGATACTTCAAAAATCTGAAATACCTGATGGTTGACGAGCATTACTTCAGAATCCTCTATGGCTTGACAGGAAAAATATGCAGGTCGTTGCTTGCAAAAACTCTCGTAATCACCTATCGGTTGATATTCAGGGTGGAAGAACAGAGTGAGTTCTTTTCCGTCTTTTAAGAAAAACGTTCTCAGACAGCCTTTCAAGGTCAAGCCGAGAAACTTACACACATCGCCCTCCCGGAACAAGAATTCTCCTTTATCAAGCTGTCTTGACTCTAGGAATGGCTCAATAAGCGTTACGTCAATTTTGAATTCAGGCAAAAGCTGCCAAATAAATTCGTAAAACGGTTCATACATTTGACAAGCCAGTTCTAAGATATTGACACCTACACATCACCCGCAGCTTATCTTAAGCTATACCCCTGTTTAGAAAACAAGATAAAAGGTAGAAAATTTGTTATCCTCAATCCACCCCTCGCAGCTTGCGAGTATTATCAACTAAGCTTTGAGCAAACTGGTCAAATCGTTGAGAAAGTTTCTCATCTGTTAGCTTCCCTTCAGGAGTAAAAGCTCCCCAAGCTTGTCCAATGGCAATTTGCTCTGGAATCACCCAACCGTGTACCCAGCGAACAATTAGCCGTAGGTCATTCAAAGCGTTGCTATTAGATTGACCGCCCAACACGCTAATTAGTCCTGTGACTTTATCAGATAGTTCATCAAAACTCATCAAATCCAGGGCATTTTTCAGAACACCACTAACGCCACCATGATACTCAGGCGTTGCCAAAATCAACCCATCGGCACGACTAACTGTATCCCGCAACCGCCGAACATCTGGGTACTCTTGATACTCTTTTTCGCCATTACAAAACGGTAGCTGCAATTGCCGCAAATCGAGAATTTCTACCTCTGCGCCTGCGGCTTCTACTCTTTGCGCTGCTACCTGCAAAGCAATCTGAGTGTAGGAGTTGGGTCTTAAACTACCACCTATGCCAACAATTTTCACCATAATTAACCCACAAATTACTAACTAACTACTATCATCAAAATATTGAAAAGCGAAGTCATTACGACTATGTATATTTTAGCTATTTATGTCATAATATGTCAAATTACAATCCACCGAAAAATTTTATGATTGATGTGTGAGGCGAATAGAAAAGAGAAAAGTTTGTCACAATAGTTACTAAATATTTAGCTTAATAATGAGTGTCATACCAGGCTGGCTTGCTTGTCATCCCACTGAGGAATAGATTTATCCGAACAGACCAAGTTCATGTTCAAGCCGAGAGAGATTTGGGAATGGTTTTGTATGGAAGTTAGACTAGATGAGAAAACTGTAATTTCCAGTTATTGCAATTTTTGCTAGAAGAATAGGCATAAAACCAGCCCTCAGCTTATGCCAACAGACAAAAGGTAATTATTATGACAAATTTGGGAAAAAAGGCATTGATGAAACAACGCTCGCCAAAACGCCTTGCTTGGGCTGGTGCGCTAGCAGCCAGTTTGATTATGTTGCCAGGTATTTTCGGGGGCGCTCCTGCCTTTGCACAAAAAGCAGAGCGTGACACCCTAAATTATGGCAAGTTGATCGAGAAAGTGAAGGGAGGAGAAGTCAAAAAAGTAGAGTTGGACGAAACAGAACAAATAGCAAGGGTATATCTAACGGGGCAAAAGCCAGATGCACAACCTCTACAGGTAAGACTTTTGGCGCAAAATACAGAGTTAATTAACATACTTAAAGAAAAGAATGTTGATTTTGGCGAGGTTTCCTCTGCTAACAGTAAAGCTGCTGTTGGGCTGTTGATCAACCTGATGTGGATTTTGCCATTAGTGGCTTTAATGCTATTGTTCCTCCGCCGCTCTACTAATGCCTCTAGCCAAGCGATGAACTTTGGCAAATCCAGAGCACGTTTCCAAATGGAGGCAAAAACTGGAGTGAAGTTTGAAGACGTAGCAGGGGTTGAAGAAGCTAAAGAAGAACTCGGAGAAGTCGTCACGTTTCTTAAACAGCCAGAAAGATTTACCGCTGTAGGCGCACGTATTCCCAAAGGAGTGCTGTTAATTGGCCCTCCTGGTACAGGTAAAACCCTCCTAGCAAAAGCGATCGCCGGGGAAGCAGGCGTACCCTTCTTCAGCATTTCCGGTTCGGAATTCGTGGAAATGTTCGTTGGTGTGGGTGCATCCCGTGTGCGCGACCTGTTCAAGAAAGCCAAAGACAACGCCCCTTGTCTGATATTTATCGATGAAATAGACGCCGTTGGTCGCCAGCGGGGTGCTGGTATCGGTGGCGGTAATGATGAGCGGGAACAAACCCTCAACCAACTGCTGACCGAAATGGATGGGTTTGAAGGCAACACTGGCATCATTATTATTGCTGCCACTAACCGCCCAGATGTACTGGATGCAGCACTCCTGAGACCAGGACGCTTTGACAGACAAGTGATTGTGGATGCACCGGATCTCAAAGGGCGACTGGACATCTTAAAAGTCCACGCGCGGAATAAGAAAATTGATCCTAGTGTGTCATTAGAAGCGATCGCTCGCCGCACTCCTGGTTTTACTGGTGCTGACTTAGCCAACTTACTCAACGAAGCTGCCATTCTCACCGCCAGAAGGCGCAAAGAAGCTGTTACCCTTCTCGAAATTGATGCTGCTGTAGATCGGGTAGTCGCAGGTATGGAAGGTACAGCCTTGGTAGACAGCAAGAGCAAGCGCTTAATTGCCTATCACGAAGTCGGACACGCCTTGTTAGGTACATTACTCAAAGACCATGACCCAGTGCAGAAAGTCACACTCATTCCACGAGGACAAGCGCTGGGATTAACTTGGTTTACTCCCAATGAAGAACAGGGATTAATTTCCCGTTCCCAACTCAAAGCCAGAATTACTGCTACTTTGGGTGGTCGCGCCGCCGAGGAAATTGTTTTTGGTAAACCAGAAGTTACTACTGGTGCAGGGAATGACTTGCAACAAGTAACAGGGATGGCGCGGCAGATGGTAACACGGTTCGGAATGTCTGAGTTAGGCCCCTTGTCCCTAGAAAATCAGAGTGGAGAGGTATTTTTAGGACGCGACTGGATGAATAAATCAGAATATTCTGAGGAAATCGCCGCCAAGATTGATTCGCAAGTGCGCGAAATTGTCAACAGTTCCTATATAAAAGCGAAAGAATTGTTAGAAGAACACCGCACAGTTTTGGAACGCTTAGTAGATCTGTTAATAGAACAGGAGACAATTGAAGGTGAACTATTCCGCAAAATTGTTGTTGAAAATACCCAGGTAGCCGATCAGAAATTGGCTGTCCCTCATTAGAGATTAATAAAGAGTTCAAAGTTAATAGTCAGTAGTCTAAAGTTGATAGACTATTGACTATTTAATATTTGTCATTTCAGGAAATAGCTTAATACAGATACATAGATAGGCGTGCGTGTACAGCTTACCTACAGCCAATTACTGTGTTGCAAAGATTTTTGTCAATGGTATAAGTTATCAATCTTGATGATAAATGTATTGGTAACATGTCACTTTAGCAGATATACTAATTCCATAAGGGATTGTTAACTACCGCTATTGCCAAGCTGAATAAATTTATTCTGTGGCGTCAGGCGCAGTCAAATCTACTATCAAAATGATTAGTACTAGGATGAAAATATTCAGGGCATAGTAGAAAGCTGAAAATGCTAATCAGGTAGTTCCTGTGTCTTGTGCTTACCTTAACAGTTCACTCCCTATTTGATGTTGTCACTAAAGTAGGATGCTCTACACATCTTTTTAGTAGAACCGGATCTACAAAATCACTTTGCTCCCCATAGTCACGCAGACCAAATTGGAGTTGTAGCAAGAGACGATCTTTAGAGATTGGAGGCGTTGCCCTATGAAAACAAAATACATCTTCGGCAAAACCAAACCCTGCTGGTCCGCAAACAGATAATATCTTTTCTGCTCCATAATAATCCACTAATTCTGCTTCAGAGCGTCGCCTAAAGAAAGAGAAAACATAAGACAACTTCCTGCGTGTGTGACTTCCAAGGATACAGACATGAGGACCACTGAGTGGGTCTACATCGGTTATATAAAAGAAAAATCTCAAACAACGAAAGTCATGTATATCATAATGAAAATTCATAGCACCTTTGTCTAAATCAAACTCAGGTTTGTTGACTACGAAAATCCAGTGCAACCGACTTCCTAAAAATGCCGGATTTTTCCCTAAATACTTAGTAGCAATGTCTAATATTTTTGGATCATTTGCTAGTTTATTGATCGCCTTACTAAGTACAGCAGTGTTGTAATACTCAGCCCGGACAAAGTGTTCTCCATGCTGTTGTATTGCTTTATTTTTCTCAGAATACAAGAACCCAGAAGTATACTCTCCATCCCCGTAACACTCATTGGTGTTAGCAAAGGTAAGAATTTCTTCGAGAATAGGTTTGGGTATCTGGAGTCCTAAATATACACCGTCTTTTTCCAAAGAATTAACTACATCGTCAACTTCAAGATCTACAAAACTGGAGAGATTTAGATCATAATCCTTTAACTTGGAGAACTTAAAAAAGAAAACAATCACAGAATGGACAATTCTAAATCGACCTGTTAGAAACATTAAAAGCCAAAGAGGATCTGCCTTAACTTTTAGATAATATGGATATAATTTTGACTTTATTTTTAACATAACTCTTGATAAGAGCATATTGGCTTTATATTCTTTTGCCTGTTTTATATCATTTTTCATCTTTGCTAATTCTCATTAAAATTGAACCAATAATGATGCACAAAGCAGGCTTTGAGACTGCGGTTTTGAATATAATGCCACAGACTAAAAAGACGCAATGAAAAATCAAAAGCTTTTTTAAATGAACCTTTTCAGTTAAAGCAGTTAACAACTTTCTATTTTCAAGTCAACATGCTCTTCTGTACTTTTGAGTGATTGCTGAGAAATTACAAGCCGAAAAATGAAACATGCTTAGCTAAATAGTCCGATTAACCGTAGTAAAGCTTTCTTCGAGAGGCTGGGATTAAACTTTGTTAGCGCTTCTTAGAAAAGCCAATTTCAAGAATACGGTTATTTGATTGAAAATGCAATACTTTTTTTTTCAGTGATTTTGTAGCTTTTAAAAATATATAAATAGAAATAAACAGACCGTCGGAAAAATTTATAAGTATGTAAAGACAAATTAACTCAAAAAACTGGAGTTAAATTTAGAACGTTGTGTTGTGTAATTTGCTCTTTTCTTGCTAGCTTGATCTCTCAATAACAGCTAGTTAACCTATAGATAGTTATCAAATTTTAGGCATTCTTCCAAAACCACGTAGGATAAGCTACGTGTTTACATATCTTCATATAGATTAGTTTTTTTGTGCCTACAAAGTATAATTTTATAAAAAAGCTATGATTTTTCTTTTGTAATCTTTACAATTTTTCTGTAAATATGAAGACTATATAAATTATAGAAATATGAAGGGAATATAAAATTGACAGCAGAGTTATCTCTGTAAATACAGTTGGTATTTCTCTAATCAGGATATTTATTTCTAATTTATAGAATTTTTAGATGTGCCAAAATGGTAAAAAAAAGCCCGAAGTGAATGCTTTAGCTCACTAATAACCAGAATCACGAGTATATTTTGACTCTCGAATGATGACTTGTGACTGTTGAGGCTGAACTATTGATCCGTCTTTTCTAGCAACTTGCTGCTGGGAAAACATTTCCCGCAGAACCATTGCTGGATCTACATAGTTATTGGCATATTTCAGCCCCCAGTGGAGGTGAGGCCCTGTGGTGCGTCCAGTCATTCCTACTCTACCAATTCTGACTCCAGTGGGTAGCTGCTGCCCTTCCCAAATTTGAATTCCACCTGCGTGATCAATCAGATAGCGACGACTGTATGCGGTTTCGACGTATCCTTCCATGTGGCAATAAGTGTGTTCCCATTCCCCTGATTTAATTACTACATACGTGCCGCAGGCATCACCATCGCCAACTTTAACTACTGTACCTGCCCACCAATTGCGAATATAACTACCTTGTGAGGTAGCTATATCTAAGCCTCCATGAAATTCCCAATTAGAAACGCTAATAGCAGAACGGCGATAGCCAAAGGGAGATGTATAAGCTTGAAAGTTTTCTACAGGGAAAGAAGCTGCTAGCCAACTGTTAGCTCTGGCTACTTTTTTTGTTTGCACTTCTCTAGCTTTAATAATTTCTGGCTGAGGCAATGAAGAGGCTGTTAACCAACTGTTAGCTAGCACTACTTTATCTGGTTGCACTTCTCTAACTTTAATGACTTCTGGCTTAGGCAATAGAGTAATTAAACTTGTAATGCTCAATCCTGATATAAATAGAATTGCTCTATAAAGTAATACTCCTTGTCGCCCTTTAGTCATTAATTTGATTCCTCTAGTTACTAATAATGTTTTTATAATTTTTATGGATTTACATTGTAAATATACACTAAGAAAATAAATTTAGTATTATAAAAAAATTTTATTCTTTATCTATTTTTATTATTTTTACTGGAATATCTTACTTCAGAATGTTGCTTTACAAGTCTATGTAGCATACAACACAGCTTTTGAATATTTTAAGTTCTGTTGTAAGAATTTGAAATTATAAAATCATTCTCAAGTAATAATTTTGAATTTATTCAAGTAAATAAGTATATTTTCTACTTGATGTGGCTATTTGCTAGCAATTACGCTTTAATACTTAAAAATATTGAATATTTGTGGCTCATCTTAGTATAGAAAATACATATTGTCTAACTAAAAAAAATTATAGCTGACATAGTTTAGAACTAAGTTCCTAAATCGGATGAAGTAAGCTTAGCAGACAAAAAATTGCCAAGCAGTCGAAATCCTGTTAGCCTTTATGCTTAAAATGGCTTAAAGGGTCGATTGAGCAAGCGCATGAAAAATCTAATCGACCATTTGCAGGACGCACCCAAGCTATGCTGACCAAAATTTTACCTTTCCGTTTTGAGTTAGACACGATCGCGATCGCTGGAGCGAGTTTGTGGTCTTTGGCGCTATATTTAGCTTTTTCCCCAACGAGTGAGTGGGTAATCAAGCAACTAGACCGCTGGTTTAACTTTGCCGAGCGATCGCTTTATACCAGTCAATCAGAATTTGAAAGAACTCGTAAGACCAGAGAATCCCAAAATGCTTTTTACGCCTCACTATTTAGCATTGTGCCGTTTCTGGTCATTGGTGCTTTCTGTAACTGGGGTATAGAAATCAGCTTAGGTCGCAGTTGGGGAATCAGCACAGGCATACTTGCCTGTATTAGTTCCGGTATTTATGAACTAGGGCGAAGAGATGGACAATCTTCGGACTAGTCAAGAGTCAAGGGTCAAGAGTAGAGACGCGATTAATCGCGTCTGTACAAGGGTCAAGGGTAGAGACGCGATTAATCGCGTCTGTACAAGAGTCAAAGGTGATTAATTATTCTCTTCCTCTGCTCCCCCTGCTCCCCTACTCCCCTACTCTCCTACTTCCCAAGTTCCTCACACACAATCTGTGCAATCTTATCTGCTGCTCCGCTTTCACCACGAATGCTGCGTAGCTTGGCTCGCATATCATCCAATTTTTCTGGATGAGCCAAAAAATCTAAAACCATTTCTCCTATTTCTTGCGGTTGGAGTTTGCCCACAAGTTCTGGGACTATCTCTTCCTGTGCCCAGATATTAGGCCATGCTAATAAACCTTTGCGTCTTAAAAACAGCCAGTTAATTACCTTAGCAAAGCTAGAACCCACTCCTGGTAAATTTGCCAGCAACCCTGGTAAACCATCCCAAGAACGCATGGCGTCAAGTTGTTGCGTTGGGAGCAAAACCATCATTGGCACAGCTAAGGAACCGAGTTCGGCAGTGTTTGCTCCCACTGTAGTTAAGCAAATACTACAGCGGGATAATAATTCATAAGCAGGTATTTCTTGCCACAATTCTAAACATACACCCGTTGTTGTTTTAAGAAAGGAATGCTCTGACTCGATTAAAACTGCTGACGAACTGCCAAAGATTTTCACAAAAGGGTTTTTTTGAGGATCAGCAAATCTAGCTAAAGTTTGTAAATCTAAAGTCGGAGCGACGGGAATCGCAAATTTTGTTTGGGGTCTTTTTGCGTGGATATATTCGGCAATGGCTAAAGTTAAGGGTACTCCTTGGGCTAACTTTGCTGCTTTTGACCCAGGCAAAATCCCAATTAGTTCAGTTTTTTGTGCTTTGTCATTTGTCATTTGTCCTCTGTCCTTTGCCAAGGAAGAATGACTACTAGCTTCTAGCATCAAATCTCCCACAACAGTAAGTTTGTGGGCATATTTTTGCTGGACACGGGCAGCAACTTCAGGTTTCATGACTCCAAAGCGGTCAATCAAGTTATGCCAACGGGCTTCCCATTCGGCGTAAACAACTGTTTTATATCCCAGTTTTTTGCTAATCACCACAGGGAAAATTTGATCACCGCCAAGGAAAACTACTACACCGCGACTTCTCCAGTCCCAATTCTCAAATGTTTTTCCCCAAAGCAAAAATTGCCAAAAATGCTCTGCTCCCTGCACTCTGTCTACTTCTGGATAAGAAAGAGCGATCGCAGCTTCTTTGCCACTCGCATTTGGACAAGGTGATAAAACTACGGAAATCCTGATAATAGAACGGTCATCCCCCAACTGTTGCCGCAATGCCCTGACAACCGGGCGTACCCAAGTCGTTATTTCACCAGGGCCATTCGAGAGAATCACAATATCAGATGCTTGGTTAGTCATTAGTCAAAAGTCAACAGTCAACAGTCAAAAGTTCCCCATTCCCCATTCCCTATTCCCCATTCCCCATTCCCCATTCCCCATTCTCAAATATTACGTTTTCGTTACATAAGCTAAGGTAATCACTTTAATAATTTGTCAACATGCATTAACAAATGTTTCATTTTTTATATCGATTTGTGTCATATAGACGACAAAATGCCCAGTGGATAAGCGTTTTCTGATAAAAAGTTCATATTGCCGAAGAGAAGAAGTAACATTTGGCGGCATCAGCCGCTAAGAACTTACCAGTAGAGAACGCGCATCAAAGGAGCCTACCTGCATGTTCACCCACGTCAAGTCCACCATTAGACACATTGCGCCTGATAACCTGCGCGGACGTAATTTAATTAAGGTGGTCTATGTCGTGCTTGAGTCCCAGTACCAGAGTGCATTGTCGCAAGCGGTTCGCACGATTAACGAGAGCAATCCCAACTTGGCGATTGAAATCAGCGGGTACTTAATTGAGGAACTCCGCGACCCAGAGAACTATGAGGAGTTCAAACGGGAAATTGAGAGTGCGAATATCTTCATCGCTTCACTCATTTTCATCGAAGACTTAGCACAGAAAGTAGTAGCAGCTGTAGAACCACACCGCGATCACCTGGACGTTTCCGTTGTCTTTCCCTCCATGCCAGAAGTAATGCGCCTAAATAAAATGGGCAGCTTTTCTCTGGCACAGTTGGGTCAGTCGAAGAGTGCGATCGCCCAATTCATGCGGAAACGCAAAGAAAAATCCGGTGCGGGATTTCAAGATGGAATGCTCAAGCTTTTGCGAACGCTGCCGCAAGTGCTGAAATTCCTGCCAATGGACAAGGCACAAGATGCCCGAAATTTCATGCTCAGCTTTCAGTATTGGCTGGGGGGTTCTCCAGAAAACCTGGAAAACTTCTTGCTGATGCTAGCTGATAAATACGTATTTAAAGGTTTAGAGAAACAAAATTTTGCATCTTCTACATATCAACAGCCGGTGGTTTATCCCGATTTAGGGATTTGGCATCCTTTGGCTCCCAGTATGTTTGAGGATGTCAGAGAGTACCTCAATTGGTATACAGCTCGTAAGGATATCTCTAGCGATCTGAAAGATCCCTTAGCTCCCTGTGTTGGATTAGTATTGCAACGCACTCACCTAGTTACAGGCGATGATGCCCATTATGTAGCGATGGTGCAGGAGTTGGAAGCATTAGGCGCACGGGTTCTTCCCGTATTTGCTGGTGGTTTAGATTTCTCCAAACCTGTGGATGCTTACTTCTACGAACCAACTACCAACATACAGTTAGTAGATGCAGTGGTATCGCTGACTGGTTTTGCTCTCGTTGGTGGCCCAGCAAGACAGGATCATCCCAAAGCAATTGAGTCACTCAAACGCTTAAATCGTCCTTACATGGTAGCGTTGCCCTTAGTCTTCCAAACCACAGAAGAGTGGATGGATAGCGATTTGGGCTTGCATCCGATTCAAGTAGCTTTGCAAATTGCGATCCCTGAATTGGATGGGGCAATTGAGCCGATAATTTTATCAGGTAGGGATGGGACTACAGGAAAAGCGATCGCACTGCGCGATCGGGTCGAAGCTGTAGCGGAACGAGCATTAAGATGGGCGAACCTCCGCCGCAAGCCGAAGCTTGATAAAAAAGTTGCCATCACCGTTTTCAGCTTCCCCCCAGATAAAGGCAACGTGGGAACCGCTGCTTACTTAGATGTGTTCGGCTCCATCTACGAGGTGATGAAAGCGCTGAAGAATAATGGCTATGACTTACCAGAATTGCCAGAATCCGCCGAAGCGCTGATGCAAGAAGTTATCCACGACGCCCAGGCGCAGTATAGCAGCCCCGAACTCAACATCGCCTACAAGATGTCAGTGCCAGAATATGAAGCACTGACACCCTACTCCCAACGCCTAGAAGAGAACTGGGGCCCACCTCCTGGACATCTCAACAGCGACGGGCAAAACTTGCTGATTTATGGTAAGCAATTTGGTAACGTCTTCATCGGCGTACAACCCACATTTGGTTACGAAGGCGATCCGATGCGGCTGTTGTTCTCGCGTTCAGCTAGTCCTCACCACGGTTTTGCTGCTTACTACACTTACCTAGAGCAAGTTTGGAAAGCTGATGCTGTACTGCACTTTGGTACACATGGTTCCTTGGAATTCATGCCAGGTAAACAGATGGGGATGTCTGGTGATTGTTATCCAGATAACTTGATTGGCTCAATTCCCAACTTGTATTACTACGCAGCAAATAATCCGAGTGAGGCGACAATTGCCAAACGTCGGAGTTATGCCGAAACAATTTCTTACTTGACACCGCCGGCAGAAAATGCTGGTTTGTATAAAGGTTTGAAGGAACTCAGCGAATTAATTGCTTCTTACCAAACCTTGAAAGATAGTGGACGCGGTGTCTCCATTGTTAACAGCATCATGGATAAATGCCGGATCGTGAATCTGGATAAGGATATTAACCTGCCAGAAACCGATGCCAGAGACATGAGTACCGATGAGCGGGATAATATTGTTGGCAACGTCTACCGCAAGTTGATGGAAATCGAGTCTCGGTTGTTGCCTTGTGGTTTGCACGTCATTGGGAAGCCACCAAGTGCAGAAGAAGCGATCGCAACTCTCGTCAATATTGCTAGTCTAGATCGTCAGGAAGAAGGACTTCAAGGCTTACTGGGAATTATCGCCAATAGCATTGGACGTAATATTGACGATATTTACCAAAATAATGACCGAGGCATTTTAGAAGATGTCCAATTACTCCAAGACATAACTTTAGCTACCCGTGCAGCAGTTACCGCCCTTGTCCAAGAGCAAATCGACGCAGAAGGACGAGTTTCTTTAGTTTCCCGGTTGAATTTCTTCAACATGGGCAAAAAAGAACCTTGGGTAGAAGCATTGCATAAAGCAGGCTATCCCAAAGTCGATAGCGCAGCCCTAAAACCACTGTTTGAGTATTTGGAATTCTGCTTGCAGCAAGTTTGTGCTGATAACGAACTCGGAGCATTACTCAAAGGCTTAGAAGGCGAGTACATTCTACCTGGCCCTGGTGGTGATCCCATCCGCAATCCGGATGTATTGCCCACGGGTAAGAATATCCATGCACTCGACCCCCAATCCATCCCGACAACAGCAGCAGTACAATCAGCCAAAATCGTCGTAGACAGGCTTTTGGCACGTAATAAGGCAGAAAACGAAGGAAAATGGCCAGAAACCATCGCCTGCGTCCTTTGGGGAACCGATAACATCAAAACTTACGGTGAATCCCTAGCGCAAATTATGTGGATGGTGGGCGTGCGTCCAGTTCCCGATGCTTTGGGACGGGTGAATAAGTTGGAATTGATATCTTTAGAAGAGTTGGGACGCCCCAGAATTGACGTGGTGATCAACTGTTCTGGCGTATTCCGCGACTTGTTCATCAACCAAATGAACCTGCTAGACCAAGGCGTGAAGATGGCGGCTGAGGCAGATGAACCCTTAGATATGAACTTCGTTCGCAAACATGCTTTGCAACAAGCTGAGGACATGGGGATTAATCTGCGTCAAGCAGCAACGCGTGTTTTCTCCAACGCTTCTGGTTCCTACTCGTCAAATATCAACTTGGCGGTAGAAAACAGCACTTGGGATAGCGAAGCCGAGTTGCAGGAAATGTATCTCAACCGGAAATCCTTCTCTTTCAATTCCGATAACCCCGGAATGATGGACGAATCGCGCGGGATTTTTGAAAGTACATTGAAAACTGCTGATGCAACTTTCCAAAATTTGGATTCTTCCGAGATTAGCTTAACGGACGTTTCCCATTACTTTGATTCAGATCCCACAAAGCTGGTGGCAAGTCTGCGGGGTGATGGTAAAAAACCAGCATCTTATATTGCAGATACAACCACAGCTAACGCCCAAGTGCGGACTTTATCAGAAACCGTGCGTTTGGATGCGCGTACCAAATTATTAAATCCCAAGTGGTACGAGGGGATGCTGTCTCACGGTTACGAAGGTGTGCGCGAACTCTCCAAGCGGTTGGTGAATACAACAGGTTGGAGTGCGACAGCTGGCGCTGTGGATAACTGGATTTATGAGGATACTAACGAAACCTTCATCAAAGATGAAGAAATGCAGAAACGCTTGTTGAACCTTAATCCCCATTCTTTCCGCAAGATTGTATCAACTTTGTTGGAAGTGAATGGACGCGGTTATTGGGAGACTAGCGAGGATAATTTAGATCGTCTGCGCGAGTTGTACCAAGAGGTTGAAGACCGGATTGAAGGGATTGAGTAGGTTATAAGCATTTAGAAATCCAAAATCAAAATGTAGAGACGTTAGATATAACATCTCTACATTTTTATAGGTTTTGACAGTAACACAACTTGAAACATTAAAATATCCTAATATTTATGATATGAATCACAAATATCTATAATTGTATTGTGATAATAGTCACAGATAACTCATTTATTCACTGATTTCTACAATAAACACTATTTGTAATACAGTTAGGAAAAATATATGGCTGGTAACGATAGCATAGTTCTAGATAACATTATCAAGCAAAAAATAAATAAAAGCGACAATACATTACCTGATGATGAATTCTTTGAAATATTTACTTTTGAACAAATATTGAAAAAATATGATCTTTCATATGATGAGTTAAATTATGGAAAAATAGGAGGGAGTGATGATGGCGGAATTGATGGTTTCTTCATTTTTATTAATAATGATTTTATTAGTGAGGATATAGAATTAGACAATTTTAAGAAAAGTCCTTGCATACAACTATTCTTAATTCAATCAAAACGGTCTGATTCTTTTTCTGAGAAAGCTATTGAAAAATGGCTTTCAACTACAATGAACATTTTTGATTTAGAAAAAAATATTGATCAGATTCAAAAATATTATAATTCTGATTTAATTAATAAAATTACTTTTTTTCGTGAACTGTATCTTAATCTCGCATCACAACATCCTTCTATTGAAATAACATATGTATATGCAAGTAAAGGTGATGTATCAGCTATAAATCAAAAGGTATATAATCAGTCTGAAGTCTTAAAACAAAATACTTGTAGATATTTTTCCGGAGCCAAAGTTGACGTTAGTTTTGTTGGTGCGCGAGAACTAATAGATTCTTCTCGACTTGAAAAAAGCTATACTTTACAGTTAAAATTTATTGAGAATTACATTTCAAGAGGTGAAGATAACTACGTTATTTTAGCATCTTTGAAAGATTATTATAACTTTGTTACTTATGATAATAATGAATTACGTACATATATATTTGCTTTTAATGTTCGAGACTATCAAGGTAGTAATGTAGAGGTTAATAAAGATATAAAAGCCACTTTAGAGTCAAATGAAAAGCTAGATTTTTGGTGGCTCAATAATGGAATAACTATTTTATCTTCAAAAGCAAGTGTTGCTGGTAAAACAATTAGTCTAGATGATGTACAAGTTGTAAATGGTTTACAAACAACAAACACAATTTATCACTATATCAAGAATAGAGAAAATAATAACAATGGGTTGAATGAAGAAAGAGCTATTTTAATTAAAATAGTTGTTACAAATGATCCAGAAACTAGAGACCGTGTTATCAAAGCAACAAATTTTCAAACGCCTATTCCACCAGCCTCTTTAAAAGCTACAGATCCAATACAATTAGACATAGAAAATTTCTTCCTAAATAAAGAATGGTTTTATGACCGTCGAAAAAATTATTACAAGAATACAGGTAAGCAACTTGATAGAATTATTAGTATTCCATACTTAGCTCAGTCGGTCATAGCAATAGTTTTCCATGAGCCAGATATTGCACGTTCAAGACCATCATCAATCCTTAAGAAAGATAACGATTACAAACGAGTTTTTAGTCAAAAAATTAGTCTTGAAGTATATCTATTCTGTGCTAAAACTATGAAAAACTTGGAAAGTTCTATTCGTAGTTTTATATCTAATAAAACAAGCAACATAGTTATTAACGAGCAGTGGAATCATGCTTCACCAATTCGGATATTAATGTTTCATTTAGGGATGTTACTAGTAGTAAAAAAACTTCAAAAACGTGACTATAAACCTAAAGATGTAGAGGCACTTAAAAACATTGATTTTTCTAATGAATTTATCAGTAACACCTTGTCTGAGTTAATTCAGTTAACTAATAATTATGTCAAATCTAAAGCTCTACCGATTAATATTGGTATAAAACAAAAAGATTTTGTTACATACATATTAGAAAATGTGGTATTGGATAATTTAAAATAAATTTGCTAAATACATAGTAAGTTGTCACAACAGGCGATGTATAAGACAAGCCACTACGTGTCTACGCTTTATTTTTGAGGTTTTCTGTAAGGCGATCGCTCTTTCTTCCATACAGGTGATCACTTTGTTTTGAGGTTTTCTGCAAAGCGAGCGCCTACAATGCCATCATACAATCAGCGATCGCAACAGACAAAAAGACTCAAACTATCAGTTGATCTAACACTAACACTGTTAACGCTGGTAAAGATGGCAACCGCGCATCATTTGTCAAGAAGAATGATGCACCTCCACGAATAGCAGTAGCCATCTGAATAGCATCTGGGGTTCTTAAATTATAATCTGCCCTTAATTGTGCCGCATTTTCAGCGATGTCAGGAAAAACCTCGATAGCTGTTAAACCTTGGGAATTAAATAGAATTTCACGATATTGTTGAGCTAATGCTGTGTTTCCTTGCCGCAAAGGATAGACTAATACTTCCGTGATAGTCAAAACTGATGTTACAACGCTAAACTCACTACGGAACATAGCTTCAAAAAAAGCATCTGTAACATCCAAATAATTAGGATTTTCTTCAATAAAGTAAATTAGTGGAGCAGTATCCAAACCTACAATTTGCCCCTGTAACTGGACTAGCCATTCCATGAATCACGTTCCTGATTAACGTATTCTTGAGCATCAATGCCATTCCAGATTTCTTTACCTAACCCACGTAATTCGAGGATACTACGCTTTGGCTTAGGTGTCATCGTCACCTGTTGACGAATTAAGCTTGACAAGTGTTCAATTAAGCGTATTTGTTCTTCAGGAGTTAGGCTTTGAGCTTGCAGTAGTACTTCTTGATAATTAGACATAAAATTTACACTTCTACTTCTCTGGATTCTAAGTCAAATATACACAGACAGACTGCATTTCTTTATTTTACAAATAAATGTAGACAGGCTTGATATCTGCTTGTTTATCAGAATAACTATTGCGATCGCAGATTCTTTCACAACAGGCAATGTCTAATGACAAGCTGCTACACATCTACACTTTATTTTTGAGGTTTTCTGTAAGGCGTAGGCGTAGCCCGTCGTAGACATCGCTCTTTTGTTAACTATTATTTTATTTAAGGCAAAATCTCAAAGCTATCGCAGTGCTGAGGTCGATATAATCTAAAATCTCGCTGATCTAAAGTAAATATTTTTTTAATACCATAGCGTTCAGCTATAGCCATAACACTTGCATCTACAAAATCAATCCGACTATCTGCATACTCATCCAAGATTTCCGCCACACGAATTACATCTTGGTCTGTTAAAGCTACTAAACTAAATCGACTCGCAGATAGCCCTTGCAAAAAAGCTACTACTGTCGCTATACCTGCATTACGTCCTACCAAATAAGCTAATTCTGCCAATACTGTTTGTGGTAACAGAATTTGTTTTTGTTGTGTATATACTGTTGCAACAATACTGTGCATTGCATCCGAACGGTTCAACAATGCTACAACAAAACCCGTATCAGCTACTGCTAAGGTTATTTCCACGTCCAACCAGATTTTTCAGTAATCTCTTGTTGGAGAATATCTTCTGAGTTTGTAGCCAAATCATGTGTTCCTGCAAATAAGCCAATTAATGGGTCAGACGCAGCATTATCAACTGTTTCTAGCAATTGGGTTTCGAGATATAGCCTAACAGCTTCACTGACTATTGATTCAGGAGATTGCCCTCGTTGACTAGCCAAATTTATGACTTTTTCAAGTAAAGTCTGTTCCAGTTTCCAGTTAAATGTAGAGTCCACCAGATAACTTCTCTCTCTTTATTAACAAAAGATATTCTAACAAATATGGATTTGATGCTCACTATTGTACTTTTTTTGTCTTTAAGTCAAATATACACAGCGATACTTACGGTAAGCTACGAAGATCGCACTCACTCTTCCACAACAGGCGATGTCTAACGACAAGCCGCTACGCGTCTACGCTTAGTTTTTAAGATTTTCTGAAAGGCGATCGCTTTAATTAGAAATGTAGGGAATACGATTTTGGGAATGCGATCGCTCTTTGGGAGATTTTGGCGGTGTGGGGTACGTTAGCTTTTGAGAAGTATGGGGAGTACGCTCCCATTCTGTTCATAAAACATTCAAGTTTAAATTTTTATATGGATGCGTTAACTATCAACTTTGCCCCTGTTCTTCAAATAACAGATGAGCAATTCTTCCAGTTATGTCAGATAAATGAATTAATCAGATTTGAGCGTAATGCTGATGGCACATTGCTACTAATGCCTTTAGTAGGAGGTTTAACCAGCAACCGCAATGCTAATTTAACTGCTCAACTTGGAGTGTGGAATCGTGATGAGTTATTAGGTATAGCTTTTGGTTCTTCAGTTGGATTTATTTTACCAAATGGTGCAGTTCGTTCTCCCGATGCGTCTTGGTTAAAACGTGACAGATGGGATTCTCTCACACAGGAACAAAAAGAAGGATTTCCGCCTGTATGTCCTGATTTTATAGTAGAATTGCGTTCTGATCCTGATTGTTTAAAAAGGCTACAAAATAAAATGCAAGAGTACCGAGACAACGGTGCTAGATTAGGTTGGTTAATTGATTTAGAGACTAAGCAAGTAGAAATTTATCGCTCTGGTAGGGATGTTGAAGTGCTGCAATCTCCTGCTAGTTTATCAGGAGAAGATATAGTACCTGGATTTATGCTTAATCTTAAACATATCTGGTAAATTCATTGAAGAAGAATACAGAATTCAGAATCAATTAGTGGGGGATTTAGACCTGCCACTATTTGATGGACAAAATCTTCTCCGTTATATTTGAGGTGTATGAGTCGCTTACTTTTCCCTCCAAATTAATCAGCATGGACATCACAGCTACTTTAAACGAAATTGCAACTCTGAGTGTTGACGGCACTGATTGGTAATTTCGATCCAGTTCGGTTAGTATTTGCATGGAGTTTGTCGGATGATGCGCCTATATTGTTGGGTCGAATGAATTTTTTCCTAGAATTCGATGTCTGTTTTTATCGTTCACAACTGGTTTTTGAAGTCCGTCCCAAATCATCAAATGCTCTATAACAATTCATTGGCTTTTAACATAGTATCTGCTGCTTCAACTGCATTATAAGGCAACCACACAGGATAAGACTGATCAGGCTTAATCAGATTGGTTTCCTGTTCGGCTAACTCTGAGATTAAAACCTGCATTTCAGCGCTCGCATTTGTTATTTCGGCGCTCGCATTTGTTATTTCGGCGCTTGCATTTGTTATTTCGGCGCTTGCATTTGTTATTTCGGCGCTTGCATTTGTTATTTCGGCGCTTGCATTTGTTATTTCGGCGAGTGCATTTGTTATTTCAGCGATCGCATTTGTTATTTCGGCGAGTGCATTTGTTATTTCAGCGATCGCATTTGTTATTTCAGTGATCGCATTTGTGATTTTGGCGATCGCATTTGTGATTTTGGCGATCGCACTTGTTATTTCAGCGATCGCATTTGTGATTTTGGCGATCGCACTTGTTATTTCAGCGATCGTCATTACTGATTAGGTTTATCCCGAAGCAACAGACAGACACAAACAGATAAGTATAAACACAGATGAACTCTTAATTGTTGCGTTGAAATTAAATCCACAAAACTACTCTTATTACGCAGAAGGGCATCCCACTATCTTGAAACAGAACTATTCAATAAATATCTCCCATATCTCTAAAAACTCGCGGTTCTGCGGCTGTGGACAAAGCCCAACGTCGTCTCGCCTTGCTTAAATCCATTCATGAGCATCTGGATTTAGGGCACGGATTAACTATTGAAGCTTACACCCGCCTAATTGATACCACCCGTGCCACGCTAGAAGCCCATAATACGCTTCTGTCTAATCTTGAGGAATCTCGTAAGACCATGACCCAGATGGACAAAGCGCTCTCGGAACTGTCTGAGAGAATGCTCAGTGGAGTCGCGACTATATACGGCAGAAACAGCATGGAGTATTCAAAAGCTGGCGGCTCTAATCGAAAGCGAAATAAACAATCTATTTCACAAGTTCCTCCAGTTGTAGCGGTTCTTGCCACTCAACCCGCCCAAACTGTAATTGCGAACGGTTTAACTAACGGCAACAGCGGCTAACCTTGCTATTACGGCTAAAAAAGGCGTGTTCATCTACTTCAACACAACTTTATCTCAAAACTATTGCATTATACAATACCTTCGCCAAATCGAAAAATGCCTCGATTCGTAGGTTGGGTTGAGGCACGAAACCCAACAAATACGTTGGGTTTTGCTTCGCTCAAACGCCAGGTGCTACAACGGAGGGAACCTCCCGAAGTTCTGATGCCTGCGGCGGGCTGCGCCAACGGAGGAAGCCTCCGCTCAGACAACTCTGGGCAACGCACTGGCTCCCCAACCTACAAAAAAATGGCGAAGGTATTGATTATAGTTAGCCCATTGCGCGCCGCTTTGATGTAGATTATAACTTTCCAATGTATGGAAATCATTACGAAACGGTTTTTACTCCGCGACTTCACGGCGGAGGACGAACCTGAGTTCTTTGCTTATCACTCTGACCCACGCTATGCTGAGTTCTGTTCACCAGAAGAAGTAACACCTGAGCATACGCGTAAACTTCTTAACCTCTTCATGCAGTGGGCAACCGAACAGCCTCGTCGCAATTATCAGCTTGCTATCATCGATTTAAGAAATTCATGCGAGTTATTAGGTTGCTGCGGTCTGCGCTGTGAGAGCTACGGTACTAGGCAGGCGGAATTAGGTATTGAGTTGGCACCCAAATATTGGGGGCGTTACCGTTACGCAATCGAGGTAGCAGGCGCTGTTCTGGAATTTGGATTTCGTAATTTGGCGTTGCAGGAGGTGCGAGGCATTTCCATAAACGCAAATGTGCGGGTGGCACGACTGGCAAAGCGGTATGGCTTTACTGTGGTGGGCACAGGTTCTGCTTCAGATTGGATGCGTGCAAGGGGCTGGAGCCAAACTGAGTGGCAACTGACGCGAGAAAAATGGGAAAGCATATCACAATAGCTCCGCCAATTTCCGAGAGTTCAACGCCTGTAGAAACAGGGTGGATACGACCGTGCATAGGTAAGCTTGACAAGAATCTGGGCTAATAAAATATACTCAGGTTTTTCCAATGTCTTCGCCAAAACAAAAAATCGGAAAACTGAGAATTGAATGCCTATATGAAGCGATACCTTCTCGACGAGACGCTATGCTAACGGTGAGCTTCTCTACGAGACACTGCGCGTAGCTTGCTTCTCCGTAGAAGTACGCTAACGCTCTACTATTCGACATTAGGCGATGCATTTATCTTAGCAGTAACAAATTGGTAAATAAATATGAGACTATATCAATATTAAGACAGTCAGAAAAACGTGAGTCAACAAGATAAAATTTTAGCTAAAATCCAGTCGGGTACTTCTGATACAGACATCCCTTTTGCCCAATTGTGGCAACTATTATATAGTCTAGGCTTTGATGAACGGATTCGTGGCAATCACCGCATTTTTATCAAAGAAGGTGTTGAGGAAATATTGAACCTACAACAAAAAATAGGAAAAGCTAAAGGCTATCAAATTAAACAAGTTCGTGCAGTGATTCTTAAGTATCAGTTAGGAATTAAAAATGATGCCTCACTATGAAATTATTCTGTTCTGGAGTCAAGAAGACGCAGCCTTTATTGCTGAAGTACCAGAATTACCAGGCTGTGCTGCTGACGGTGAAACTTATCAAGAAGCACTGCATAATGTAGAAATTGTTATGCAGGAGTGGATAGAAACTGCTAAGGATTTAGGGCGTCTAATTCCTCAACCGCGACGGCGTTTGATATCTATCTAATGTATTAGAAAAGCAAGTGAGTCTTAATGAGACATAATGCTGCCAAATATTTGCATATACCTTTTTAATTGCAAGACAGTGTAGATGTTAACAAATATGCAACAGATGATAAAAGGTGTAGGTTGGGTTGAGGGACGAAACCCAACATCATCAAGGCTTGTTTGGGTTTCACTTCGTTCAACCCAACCTACAACTATAGCAGGGAATAGGGAATAGGGAATAGGGAATAGGCTTGAAAAGTATAAATTTGTATTTCAACAGATATCAAACAAATGATAGAAGTATTTGAGTAATTACAATTAAACAACGGGTTAACTAATTCGCAGACCCATAATAACTAAGTCACATTCAACGTCGTCAAGTTCTGCAATTTTCGGCAAATGTCCCCAGTGTTGAAACCCAAATGTTTCAAATAACTTTAAACTGGGTTGATTGTGGGCAAAAATGAAGCCTACAAGAGTCTTTAAGCCCAAATTTGGACTTTCGCTAATTGCTTGTGCTAAGAGTTGCTGTCCCAAACCACGCCGATGAAAGGCAGAGGCAATGTAAATACTAAGTTCGGCAGTCGTATTATAGGCTGGTCGCCCATAGAATGATTGAAAACTCAGCCATCCAGCAATCACTCCCTCTACTTCGATTACCCAAAGTGGGCGTTGTGAGAGCGATCGCCCCTGAAACCAAGCAAGGCGACTTTCCACAGATACTGGCTCTAAATCAGCGGTTGCCATGCGGCTAGGAATTGCAGAATTATAAATTGCCACAATTGCAGGTAAGTCAGTTTCAGTGGCGTGGCGAATAGTCATTGCTGCCGTCTCGAAGAAAATATTAAAAAAATGCAGTGTGAACAATAGCAATTCTATGGCTCTTAGCGTAATTATCACAGACTTGAAGGATACTTGGCGTCAAAACTCAAGCCAAAATGCATTCATGTGTGTAGTGCAGCTTAGAGCAACTAAAAGTAATTTTATGAAACTTGTGGAGGTAGTTCTAAAACACTCTTCACTAAGGCAATCAACTCGGTGGGGTCAATCGGCTTAGATAAATGCTTCTGAAACCCTGCTGAAAGGGCTTGTAAAGGGTCTTGCTCTCGCTTAAATGCTGTTAAGGCAATCGCTGGAATGTGTCCTCCTTTTTCTGATTCTAAAGAGCGTAGTTCACGAATCAGCGTGTAACCATCTTGCTCCGACATGCCAATGTCACTAATCAAGATATCTGGTTTTGATTGTTTTAGTACTGTTAGCGCTTCATCAACTGATGCTACCGCAGTGGCGATCGCCCCATACTCCTCAAACATGAATCTGAGAAAGTTACGGCTATCTGCTTGATCATCCACAACCAAAACCCTTAATCCAGTAAGGGGAGTAGAGGTAGTAGGCAAGAAAATTTCTCCCTCTGCTTGTTGACTTTCCTCCGTTGGTACAGCGTCTCGAAGAGAAGCCATTAGAGGAAGCCTCTGCTCGGACTTCTCTTTGTTACCCCTATTTTCTCGCAGCAGTGGTAGTCTGACAGTAAAGGTTGCTCCTTGTCCTGTACCTGGACTTTCTGCAAGTATTTTACCCTTGTGTAATTCCACCAGATGGCGAACGATCGCAAGCCCTAGTCCCAGTCCATTGTGCGATCGCGTTGTGGTGCTGTCTGCTTGCCGGAACCGCTCAAACACTTTGGGTAGAAAGTCTGGGCTAATGCCAATCCCCGTATCCATAACTTGAATTTGGGCATATTTGACTGTGGTTATTTGTTCCGGTTGACTGACCACTGACAAAATAACTTCTACCTTGCCACCCTTAGGAGTAAACTTAATGGCGTTAGTTAAAAGATTCCAGACAATTTGCTGTAAACGGGTTGAATCACCAAAGACTGTCCCTATTGAAGTATCTAGGACAGTGTTTAATTGAATACCTTTTGTCTCTGCCAAGGGACGCACTGCCTCTAGGGCTGCTTCAGTCACAGTGACTAGATTTACGGCACCAATATTTAACCGCAGTTGACCACGAATAATCCTTGATACATCCAAAATATCTTCAATTAATTGCACTTGAGATATAGCATTGCGTTCAATTGCCTCTAGTGCGCGGGCAGTTGCCTTTTCGTCAAGTTTCTTGGAGCGGAGTATTTTTGACCAGCCCAGCATTGAGGTTAGGGGTGTGCGTAGTTCGTGGGAGAGAACAGCGAGAAACTCATCTTTCATCCGATTTGCTGCTTCTGCTTCGGCTCTTGCAGTTTGTTCTCGGATGACTTGAGCGCGGACTTCTTCTGCTTGCTTGCGTTCGGTAATATCTTCAAGCGTGCCTACATACCCAAGCAGTTCACCTTGATTGGAAAGCATTGGTGATGAGCGAACCTGAACCCAACGGACGCTGCCATGACCAGTTTGAAACCGAAACTCTTCAGAGTATTCACGACCTTCACGAATGTATGCAGACCAACTAGCGATCGCTCCCTCCCGGTCTTCTGGATGAACAGATTCCAGCCATCTCTTTTCTAAACTCTCTGCTGCTCTCAAGCCGCAAATTGTTTGATAACGGGGATTAGTAAACTTACAGTGCCCTTCAGTATCAGTCTCAAAAATGCCAACAGGTGAACAGGTACTTAGTGAACAAAAACGCTCTTCACTTTGCCTAAGTTCAGCATTGACAGCTACCAGTTCGGTTGCTTGTCGCTTGACTGCTTCTGTTTTTTTAAATAATTCTACGAATACTGTGACTTTAGAAGTCAAGATATTGGGGTCTATTGGTTTGAGCAGATAATCGACTGCACCTAGGGCATAGCCTTTAAATAGCATTTGGTCGCTGGTGCTAAAGGCAGTCAGAAAAATAATTGGAGTGTGACGCGATCGCCCCCGATTCCGAATCAAGGTAGCAGTTTCAAAGCCATCTATTCCTGGCATTTGCACATCCAGCAGAATCACCGCAAAGTCCTGATTTAACAGACACCTCAAAGCTTCTTCTCCAGAAGTGGCTCTCACCAGATTCTCTCCTAGTTTTTCTAGGATTGCTTCTAGTGCCAGCAAATTTTCCAATTTATCATCTACTAGGAGGATGTTTACTTTGGGTTCCATCTGCATGGGTCGGTTTCCGTATAGAGTGACAAAGCTTGACCATTTTGTAAGCGATGTCAGAGAGGGACAAAATCCAGTCTACTGCAACAGCAGAGATTGCCGCTTCTGGCATCACGCAGCTTTCAGCTGTAGCAGGTTCCTGAACAATAGTCAGTCCTCCCCGCGCTTTCACTTTTTTAAGACCTTGCGTACCATCTTGGTTTGCTCCTGTCAATATTACACCAATGACTTCCTGGGCGTAGATATCAGCTGCCGATTCAAACAGTACGTCGATAGATGGTCGAGCATAGGAAACAGGCTCATCAGTAGAAAGAGCAAAGTGATCTGGTTCAACCAGCAAGTGATAATCTGCTGGAGCTAGGTAGACATGCCCTGGCAGCATTTCGTCTTTGTCTTCTACTTCTCGAATCGGCAACAAACTGTGTTTTTGTAAGAATTCCTTCAGTGTGTTGCCAGATTCTTTATGGCGGTGTTGCACGATCGCGATCGGTACTGGAAAGTCTCCTGGTAAGTTTCCCAGGACAATTTTAAGTGCTGATAATCCACCTAAGGAAGTACCAATAACCACTATTTTAAACGACACTTGTTCAGTCTTCATACCTGTGGACTCAGGGTTGCCATCTTGGTGTTACCTGATGGCTCATAAAGTATTTTCAGTATTCTTCAGTTCCTGCACAATTACTAAACTACCTTGATTTTGCCTCCATACCATCTGTTGAAAAGTATAGTTTTTTGTCAATCACATTACAAATTAATATTTTAAAAAAGTGAAATACTTTACATGAAAATAGATTTTATCTGTCTAAATACATTTTTAAAAATGCAAAAGTAGATACATTATAAAAGAGATTATTTTGTTAAATAAATAACTTTATAATTTAAATATTTTATTCTTTGACAATTCATAAAAATTTACCTAAGCTAAAAGATAGGTTAAGCAAATTAAACAAGTGACAGCGATTTAGTTTATCTACATCAACAATTGCTGTTATAGAGTATCGGCATGAGGCAATGAATCGCAATCACAATCATTTACTTTAAACGCAAATTCACCAGATTTCGCTACGAAAAGCTGAGACAAGATTTAGCTGATTACACCGATCAGATATTAGACCTGTCTTGAAAATGAGGCAGGAGGCAGGAGGCAGAAGGCAGAAGGTAGAAGGAAATAAAAATTTTTATCCTATGTTGTGCTCGCCTTGGTGAGCTTTGCGCTCACCTTGTTCATAGCGTCTCTTGTAAAAGTACCTGTTGTCAAAGGTGGAGAAAACGAAAAGGTTAATGGTGAAATAAATTATTTTCTCTTTGCCATTCCTCCTTACCCTTCCCAATATAGATATGTCCAGGAGGATACCATGCTTGAGCATCTTACGTCTTTGAACGACCACAACTTACCCTACCCAGATACGATTCATCCCATCGTTGTCCACTTCGTAATTGCGATGGTATTGTTTTCTTTTTTCTGCGATATTGTTGGTTATTTTAGTGGTAAAACCCATCTTTTTGAGGTGAGTTGGTGGAATATGTTTGTCGCCACGATCGCCATCTTCGTCGCCGTCATTTTTGGTCAGTTTGAAGCTGGTTTAGCACAACCTTACGACCTAGCTAAATCAGTGCTAAATATGCACACACTAATTGGTTGGTCGCTTTCTGGAATTATCGCGGCAACTACAGCTTGGCGCTATGTAATTCGTGCCCGCAACCCGCAAAAATTACCAATTTATTACCTGGGAGCAGGGCTAATTTTGACCCTGATAGTTGGCTTCCAGGTATATCTCGGCGATGAACTTGTTTGGATTTATGGACTGCACACTGTGCCAGTTGTGGAAGCAGTAAAGGATAATATTTTGCCATGAACTCGGAACTAATTGACCAATTGAGCGCACAACTGGGTGCAAATGGACTGCCTTACACGATTCCCATTCATCCCAATTTAGTCCATCTCACCCTGGGTCTATTCATCATTGGAATCACCTTTGATATCGTTGGTGTTTTATTTCCCTTCCAAAAATGGGTTTTCAAATTTTTGGCCATTACTGTCGAACGTGTCAACTTCTTTGATGTTGGCTGGTACAACATGTTGGCTTCGTCCATCATTACTTTTTTCACAGTAGCCGCCGGCTTTTACGAAATGATGTTGGCAGCACCACCAGCTGATGTGAAAAGTGCTTGGGGATTGCAGGCGATGGAAACCATGCTCTGGCATGGTGTAGGTGGTGTTGTCTTATTAGCGCTGATTGTTGGCATGACCATCTGGAGAGGATGGCAACGCTTTGTTTGGGGCAAAGACGCAGGTAAACAAGTGCAGTGGAGTTATCTGCTTGCAGGGATAGCAATCATGTTGATTATGTTTCTCCACGGAACACTAGGGGCGCAAATGGCTACCGAGTTTGGCATACACAATACAGCAGATAATTTGCTGCGATTGGGCCAAGACCTGAACACAACACTCAAGTAAACAATGCTTCGCATAGTCCAAAGTCCAAAGTAATTAATTTTAGACCCTTGACCCTTGTACAGACGCGATTAATCGCGTCTCTACCCTTGACCCTTGACCAATAACCATGAAAATCCAAAAGATTTTAAATATTTTGACATTGATTACGGGTGCGATCGCTGTGACTGCTACCAGTCTCTGGATCGGCAAGCAAGCTTATTTCTGGCTTCCCCCACAAGCAGCGGCTGAATCTCGCCTAATTGATGATTTGATTAGCTTCTTGGTCACGCTGGGTGCTTTTATCTTCCTGGGAGTGACTAGCACTCTCATGTATTCCGTGATTTTTCATCGCGCCCACAAGGATGATTACACCGACGGCCCACCAATTGAAGGTAATGTAACCGTGGAAGTTGTCTGGACAGCCATCCCAATTCTTTTGGTGTTTTGGATTGCGGGCTACAGCTACCAAGTATATGAACAAATGGGAATTCAAGGGCCGATGGAGCATGTACACTTCCATCTGCCGATGGCCATGCAATCTGCCTATGCAGCACCAAAAGACTCAGCCGCTGACGCCTTAACTGAATCAGTAGAAAAAATTGACGTACTGGCTAAGCAATGGGCTTGGGTCTTTCATTACCCAGAAAAAGATATTACCAGTACAGAACTACATTTACCTAGCGATCGCCGAGTGCGTTTGGCACTGCAATCAGAGGATGTGCTGCACGGCTTTTACATTCCCGCATTCCGGCTGAAGCAGGACGTGATTCCCAACCACACTACCGACTTTGAATTTACTCCCACCCGCACAGGCGAATATCGGCTAACCGATTCCCAATATAGCGGCACATACTTTGCGACGATGCAAGCCAATGTAGTCGTCGAATCTCCTGAAGATTATCGCCAGTGGCTAGCCCAAGCTGCAACCCAAAAGCCATCTGCGGCGAATAATCAGGCAGCTTCTGAGTATGCTCAAGCATCTAAGCAATCAGTCAAAACTGGTTGGGCTACTGTTGCACCTGCGCTAGCTCCTCTAGTCAATGCCCCTTAGGGGAGTCAACAGTCCAAAATTCGTTGCTCCTTCAAAGAATTAAGAGTCCTCCAATCCAAAACTTGACCCTTGAACGCCACTCCCTTCAACGGAGGGAACCTCCGCACAGGGTGGCTCCTCTGGACTCTTCGAGTAGCACCCGGTTGAAAGGAAAATAACCAATGACTAATATCCCTATTGACAGCATCAGTATCGCCAGTGAGAAACCCAATCACGAATCTCCGGGTAGCTGGAAAGAATACTTCAGTTTTAGTACAGACCACAAAGTTATTGGTATCCAGTATCTCGTTACCTCTTTCTTCTTCTTTCTCGTCGGTGGTATGTTTGCAATGGTGATTCGGGGAGAACTCATTACACCCGAATCAGATTTAGTTGACCGCACCGTCTACAACGGTATGTTCACTATGCACGGCACCGTGATGCTGTTTTTGTGGACATTTCCGTCGCTGGTTGGTTTTGCCAACTATCTAGTGCCCCTAATGATTGGAGCACGAGACATGGCATTTCCTCGCCTGAATGCTGTTGCCTTTTGGATGGTGCCTGTAGTCGGGATTCTGCTGATGGGCAGTTTCTTAATCCCTGGTGGCCCAGCCCAAGCAGGGTGGTGGTCTTACCCGCCAGTTAGTCTACAAAACCCGACAGGTAACTTAATCAATGGTCAAGTTCTCTGGTTGCTAGCAGTGGCAATATCAGGCGTGTCCTCAATTATGGGGGCTGTAAACTTTGTCACCACAATTGTCAAGATGCGGGCCCCAGGCATGGGCTTCTTCCGGATGCCCCTGTTTGTCTGGGCAGTATTTAGCGCTCAAATTATCCAACTATTTGGACTACCTGCACTAACAGCGGGTGCGGTGATGCTGTTACTTGACCTTACAGTTGGCACCGCCTTTTTCGACCCTGCCAAAGGTGGGAATCCAGTCATGTTCCAGCATTACTTCTGGTTCTATTCCCACCCTGCTGTTTACGTGATCATTCTGCCTATATTTGGGATTTTCTCAGAAATCTTCCCAGTTTATTCACGTAAACCCCTGTTTGGCTATAAAGTGGTCGCCATTTCATCCATCTTGATTGCCCTAGTCAGCGGTATTGTTTGGGTACACCACATGTACGTCAGCGGTACACCTGGCTGGATGCGGTTAATTTTCATGCTGACGACGATGTGCGTATCTGTACCCACAGGAATTAAGGTATTTGCTTGGGTAGCAACCATCTGGGGAGGTAAGCTGCGGCTGAATACAGCGATGCTGTTTGCTCTGGGTGGATTGGTCATGTTTGTCTTTGCCGGCATTACAGGCATCATGCTTTCCTCTGTGCCAGTTGATGTACACGTTAACAACACTTACTTTGTAGTAGGTCACTTTCACTACGTCCTCTACGGTACAGTGACAATGGGCTTATATGCTGCCATTTACCACTGGTTCCCCAAAATGACCGGGCGGATGTACTCCGAAGGCTGGGGCAAATTACACTTCTGGTTAACATTCATCGGCACCAACATCAACTTTTTGCCTATGCACCCCTTAGGATTGCAAGGCATGTTACGTCGAGTCTCCTCCTACGCCCCGGAGTATGCATTCTGGAATATTATTGCTAGTCTCGGCGGATTTCTCTTAGGAATGTCCACCTTGCCCTTCATTTTCAATATGGTGATTTCTTGGATGCAAGGAGAGAAAGCACCTGATAATCCTTGGCGCGCAATTGGACTAGAGTGGTTAGTTTCTTCACCACCCCCAGTAGAGAATTTTGAAGAAATTCCCATCATTATTTCTGAACCTTACGGCTACGGCAAGTCAGAACCGTTGACAGCTAATCTTGACAGCCACTCAACATAGACTAACGCAGAAAATCAGAAGGACGCAGAAACCCTCTGCGTTCCTCCGCCCGTTCCTCTGCGTTTCAAATTCAACCCTCAAGGTAAAAGAGAATTCCCCCAATGGACAGTTATATCATTTCCGATGAATCACACCAAACAGCAGCAGAACATAGCCACGACGAAGAAGGCAACAAAATGTTTGGCTTCATTGTCTTCCTACTGTCTGAAAGCGTCATTTTTCTGAGTTTTTTCGTAGGATATATTGTCTACAAAACAACAACTCCTAACTGGCTACCAGCTGGTGTTTCTGGGCTAGAAATTAAGGAACCAGCAATCAACACAGTAATTCTTGTCGCCAGTAGCTTTGTTATTTATTTAGCAGAACATGCTCTTCAACACCATAACCTAGTAAGATTCCGCCTGTTTCTCTTAGCAACAATGGCGATGGGAACTTATTTTTTAGTCGGACAAGCAATTGAATGGAACAGCCTTGCTTTTAGCTTCACTTCAGGAGTATTTGGTGGGACATTCTACCTGCTAACTGGCTTCCACGGTTTGCATGTTTTTACTGGCATTCTGTTGCAGTTGATTATTTTTGTCCGCTCCTTCATTCCCGGAAACTATGATTCAGGTCACTTCGGCGTCAATGCAACCTCGTTGTTCTGGCACTTTGTTGATGTTATCTGGATTATTTTGTTTATCCTTATATACATCTGGCAGTAAGCATTAAACCTGCCTTGGAAATCTACTTTAAAACTAACCGCAGAGGACGCAGTGGACACAGAGAGATGATAGGTTGAGAGGTTTTTTGCGTAAGTCCTAAGGGTTTTAAATTTTGAATTACGCGTACTCCTACTATTAAGCAAGCTACGTATAGCGTCTCGCAGAAAAGCGGCATTAGTACTGCTACGTGAAGGACTTGTTGCACAATTATTTTTTACATTATAGCAGGAGGCAGAAGGCAGGAGGCAGGAGGTAAAACATTACTATTCCTAACATCCACGCTTGTCCTTATGTCCTAACCTTTAATTCGCTTGCTATACTTAGCTTTCCAAATAAAAACTGGATTTCACTCCAGAAATATATAGCAATCCTATGTGAGTTGTGAAAATAAACGAACCGCCTTTCCTTCGGAACGCTACGCGAACGCGCAGCGTCTCGCAGAGAAGACGCCAAGAGCGCCAAGAAAAGAAAAAGAAGTTTTCACATATGATTTAAGACTGCTATCTGTCGTATAAGTTACTGATGACTGTTTTTAGCGGACTGATGTTTACTTAAAATTTTTATTGCTGAAAGCTTTGCTAGACATGGGGGTTTTTTCTACTTTGGATCTGGTGTCACCTTGGCTATGTTTACCTCTACAAGGATTAAGTGCTTTTCACGCGCCTGTAATTTTCTTATACAGCTTCTCACCCTTAGCTATCTCTTCGTAGTATTGTTCATAAGGAGTGAATCTAATCGATTCTTGTCGTCCTAAACCCAACAGACCAAAGTTGCAGAGACTATTATAAAAAAGTTCGTGTACCCGCTTTTGAAGTACCTGATTGAAATATATTAAAACGTTACGACAAAGGATAATATTAAACTCATTAAAAGAACTATCAGTTGCCAGATTATGCTGGGCAAAAACAACGTTTTCTCTCAGTGATGCCCTAAAAATAGCATTGTCGTAAGCAGCTGTATAATATTCTGAAAAAGACCGCTTGCCACCTGCTTTCAGGTAAAGCTGAGTATATTCTTGCATCAGTTTTAGGGAGAAAATACCGCTCTTGGCAGTTTGTAGTACCTTCTCGTTAGTATCAGTGGCATATATCCGGCAGCGGTGGTAAAGTCCTTCTTCTTGTAATAGAATTGCCATTGAGTAAACTTCTTCTCCGGTAGAACATCCAGCGTGCCAAATCCGAATAAATGGATAGGTTTGCAAGAATGGGATAACTTGATTTCTCAAAGCTTTATAAAAGCTGGGGTCACGAAACATTGATGTTACATTTACCGTGAGACTTAGCAAAAACCGTTCTAGATAGGCCCGATTGTGGAGTAGCTGCTCTTGTAATGCAGAAATATTGGTCAACCCCTCTAGCTGCATGAAGCTCTGAATGCGGCGCTTGAGTGAGGAGGGAGCATAATTACGGAAGTCATAACCGTAGTATTGATACAGTCCCTCCAATAGCAACTGTATTTCGATGTCCTCCAAAGTAGGTTTGGGCGAAGTCATATTAAGAATTAGCATATCTGCTGAGCCAATTACTGAAATGCGCTAGCTGTTCAAGCAATTCAACTGCTTGTGGTTAGTCAAACAACCACAGTGGTTTGCACTTGGATAGAATACAAATTGACCTCTCCTACCAAAAAGGGAAATCTTTCTTGCTCATTCCCTAAGTTAGATTTTGCCAATTGAATTTGCTGTTTCAACTGTGCTTCAGTTTAACCAAGTGAATATTACAACTAAAGAGGCGATCGCTACTATTGAAATCCCAGCTAGCCATCTGACCAGGTAGCGCAGATGCTTAATCTCTCGGCTAAGACTTTCTGTATGTGACACAGAATATGGCTGAAGTTGTTCAGCTTCGACAGCTATTTCTTTAGCTATCTCTTGAGGTATATTTTCTAATCCTTTAAAAGCTATCTGTAAGTATAGCCAATCAGTAATCAGTTGGGGACAGTTCTTCTTAAACCAATTAAACGCTATAACTCTAAAAACTGGTCTGGACATTCGGGCAATTAATTTCATCACCCTGTTTAGGGGTCGCAAGCGAATCCTTTGATTAATCAGGTTGACTGAGCCAACATCATAGAGACAATCCAGAATTAGTTTCACAGTAGCTTCTTCACTGTTAATTAAATTTTGTATTAATAGCAGAACATCACGCATACGCTCTGCTTCAGCATATTTCTCTGGTAATCTTTCCGGAGCCTGTAATGAGGTTTTTAAAGGTTTTTGTCTAGCTATCGCCATACTGGTAAAGTAACAGCCACATTTGTTTAACTACACCTATCTACCGAGATAAATATCTTTTATCTAGAGGGATAACATAAGAAATCGAATTAAACTAAAGTATCTTACGGCAGAAGCTTAAGTCTTTTGATAGAGTCAGCAATTTATTTGATTTTAGATATTTTTATTATTTATAAACAACAAACAGCTACTTCAATTAATAAGTGAATTTTAGCGTCAGATATTTTGTGATTAATCAATAATCTAACTATCGGACAAAAGACGTATTTTCAGCTATTTACAACTAAAAAGCGCCCTCCAGAAATGGGGGCGCTTTTTATTTAGCTAAACTTCAGTATTAACCGTTGATAGCAGGAGCGCTAATAGCAACAGGAGCAGAATCAAGAGCAGCCAAATCCAGAGGGAAGTTGTGAGCATTGCGCTCGTGCATCACTTCCATACCCAGGTTAGCGCGGTTGAT
>Ga0209906_100136_pt1 | contig 94791 bp, 101 predicted proteins | sample FECB24metaG_FD_188303 | JGI IMG/M metagenome (GOLD analysis project Ga0209906, IMG submission 188303) | Cyanobacterial communities from the Joint Genome Institute, California, USA from Joint Genome Institute, California, USA - FECB-24 metaG... ... | reverse complement strand
GTATCCATAGGCGGAGCAGACTTTACTTGACAGCAAAGATAGCTGCTATTTTACAGCAAGTCAACTGTAAAATAGCAGCTATCTTTGCTGTCAAGTTCTAAGTGAAAAACGTGCTGGTTTAATCACCTGTTAAATCGGTTGGTTGCAATAACTCTTTTGATAGTTGAGCGGAGTGATGCCGGTGATTCGTTTAAAATGCTCATTAAATACCGAGACACTATTATAGCCACATTCCAAAGCGATTTGAGCGACGGGTATTGTATCGCCAATCAACAGTTTACAGGCATGGCCGATTCTGATTTCAATCAGTACCTGCCAGAAGGATTTGCGGGTACGGGTGCGAAAGTAGCGGCAAAAGGACGTTCGATTTAGATTCGCCACATCAGCAATCTCATTCAGGGTTATTGGTGTTTTGAAATGCGTTAAGGTGTACTGATAAACCCGGTGGATTCGTTCAGCATCCTGTTCACGCTGCGATTTGATAAAGGGACCGCTCGACAAAAGTCGTTTGTCTTCATCCGGGCAAAGAGCCATGCTTTCCAGAATGGAGAATAAGGTTAGTAAGCGTTCGGCCCCCGTTTTGGACAACAGACCGGCAATCTTCTCGTCCATAAAGTCCCGATAAACGCCCGTAATCCGAATACCCCGCTGGGCTTCGTCCAGAACGCCCCGTACCAGCCGCATTTCGGGTAATCCAAGCAGCCTGTCACCCCACACTACAGGCGTAAAATGAATGACGATAGCCTGGGAAATTAAGTTATTTTCCTTGTGGTAATAGTCATTGCTACAACGCCACAAGTGGGGCAGATTAGCCCCAACCAACACCAGATCACCCTCAAAAAAAGGCTCGATATTGTCGCCGATGAACCGGGTTCCCATGCCCTTTTGAACCAGCGTAAGCTCTAATTCAGGGTGGTAATGGTACGGGTTGTAAAAATAAGATACCCGCTCGTTCTTCACGCTGAATGACTGCTGATCCGGGCCGGAAAGCTTGATAAATTTGGCTTTCATAAGGAAATATAAGTACAATTTTCTGATTAATCTTTACAATATAGATAACATATCGTCAGAAGTAGCGAATATTTTCGTAGAACAATACCCCGAACGGTCTCAACTTTGTAGGCGCAATGGTTTAACAAATCATTGAAAAGTTAGATAATAATTACCTGGGCAAGAATTAATTGTTTTCATCTTTTTACGAATTCTCGACCATGTCAACCTGGAATACTGACAGTGAATTATTTGCCTTAGCCAAGCAGAAATTGTTTCCCGCTTTGGTAGGGGACATTCTGGATAAGCTTGGTTTTCTGCACCAGTTTTTACCCCAGCCCCTCAAACCAATCAACCCAATGATGGTTGTAATCGGTCGGGCGATGCCAGTGTTGGAAATTGACGTTTTTGAAGAAGTTTCCGAAACAACTCATAACCCGCTTATGAAGAAGCCATTCGGGCTAATGTTCGAGGCATTGGACGATTTGCAAGAGCATGAAGTGTATATCTGTTCGGGATCATCACCACGATACGCCCTCTGGGGCGGGCTGATGAGTACTCGCGCCAGTGCGCTAAAGGCCGCCGGTGCTGTTACGAACGGATTTCACCGGGATACCAACGAGATTCTACGGCTTCAGTTTCCCACCTTTTCGCTGGGTTCCTACGCGCAGGACCAGGGGCCGCGCGGTAAAGTGGTCGATTACCGCGTACCCATTGAATGGGAGGGCGTTCGTATTTCACCGGGCGACATCATTTATGGCGACCGGGACGGGGTACTGGTAATTCCAAAAGAAGCCGAGAACGATGCGTTTTTAGGGGCTTTTGAAAAAGTACGGGGCGAAAAACAAGTGTTGAAAGCCCTGGAAGCAGGAATGAGCACCGTGGAAGCGTTTGATCTTTTTGGTATTATGTAACCTCGATGAACGTAAACATTCCTACCCTCAAAATCGGAACGCCAGCCACCGGATCACCGACTGCAGGCAACTTTCGCTGGAAGATCATTGCCCTGCTGTTCTTCGCCACCACCATCAATTACATCGACCGGCAGGTAATCGGCATACTCAAGCCCTTCATTGCCAAAGACCTGAACTGGTCGGAGGCCGATTATGGGTACATCGTCACGGCATTTCAGATTGCCTACGCTATTGGGCTGTTGGTTACCGGGCGGTTTCTGGACGCGCTGGGCACCCGGCTGGGCTACCTATGGGCGGTGGTCGTGTGGAGTCTGGCCGGCATAGCGCATGCGGCTGCTACGGGCGTACTGAGTTTTGGGGTAGCCCGGTTTGTACTGGGTCTGGGCGAAGCCGCCAACTTCCCGGCGGCCGTTAAAAGCGTGGCCGAGTGGTTCCCCAGAAAAGAAAGGGCATTAGCCACGGGCATTTTTAATTCCGGGTCAACGGTCGGCGCGATTGTGTCCCCGGTGATGGTGTCGGGTATAACCGTCGCGCTGGGCTGGCAATGGGCGTTTATTCTGACGGGCGGGCTGGGGTTTGTATGGCTCTTGTTCTGGCTGGCTTTTTACCATCACCCGTCCGGCCATCCAAAACTATCGGCATCCGAAGCGCAATACATTCTTCAGGACGACGAAAATGGACAAAATCAGGAAGCTATCCGTTGGTCGCGGCTGTTGGGCTACCGCCAAACGGGGGCTATTTGCCTGACCCGCTTTATCTCCGACTGGGTGTGGTGGTTTATGCTATTCTGGGTTCCCGATTTTCTGAGCAAAACCTACGGTGTAAGCATCAAAGAGGTTGTACTACCGCTCATTATCATCTATGCGACCTCAAGCGTTGGTGGCATCGGGGGCGGCTGGTTATCCTCGCGGTTTATTAAATCCGGGAAATCCATCGATTACGCGCGCAAAACAACCATACTGCTTTGCGCACTGCTGGTCCTGCCGCTCGTGCTGGTTTCCCTCACGCAAAATCTGTGGGTGGTGGTGGGAATACTGGCTCTGGCAGCCGCCGGGCATCAGGGATGGGCGGCCAATATGTTCACCATTATTTCGGACATATTTCCCAAAAAAGCCGTGGGAACAGTTACGGGTATCAGTGGTTTTTGCGGAGCTATTGGGGGCGCCTTATCGGCCTCGTTTGTAGGCCTGGTATTAGAGAAAACGAATAATTACTTTCTGATTTTCTTCATTGCGGCATCTATGTATTTATTCAACTGGCTCATTATTAAAATTTTGATTCCCCAGATAAAACCTATTGTTCTGTAGGTTACGTGCGTTATGCAAAATCTAATTGTCCATAAATATTTTCTATTAAAAACGCCCACGAGCCGGGTGTTATACCACGACTATGCTGCCCGGATGCCCCTGTTCGATTACCACTGCCATTTGCCCGTACAAGAGCTTGCCGAAGACCGGCAGTTCGAGAATTTAACCCAGTTGTGGCTGGCCGGTGATCACTACAAATGGCGGGCAATGCGTACCGTGGGCATCCCTGAAACCTACATCACCGGGTCAGCTTCCGACTATGAAAAGTTCGCCCGTTGGGCGGCTACCGTACCGGCCACCCTCCGCAACCCACTTTATCACTGGACCCACATAGAACTGGAACGGGCATTTGGTATTACGGACTTGCTGAATGCCCAGTCGGCCCGCCGAATCTACGATACCGCCAATGAGTTACTCCAATCGGAGGAGTACAGCGTTCGTAAATTAATCCAAAAATTCAACCGCACTGGCGGAGCGGTCGATACGATTTGCACTACCGACGACCCGGTCGATAGTCTGCATTGGCACAAGCAGTTAGCCGCATCGGACTTTAGTGTACAGGTGTCCACCTCTTGGCGACCCGATAAGGCACTGGCCATTGGCAACACCGAGCGATTCAACGGGTATGTCAATCAATTGGAAAGCGTTACCAACCAGTCGATCAGCACGTTTCGGGAATATCTGGACGCACTCAAAACCCGGCATCAATATTTTCATGATAACGGTTGCCGGTTAGCCGATCACGGGCTTGAGTTCGCCTTTCCGGTGGCCGACTACACCGCTCTGGAGCTTGAAAACGCCTTTGCCCTAGCCCGCTCCGGTCGGCCTGTCCCGACTGAGAGTCAGCAGAAGTTCATGTCGGCGATGCCGTACGAACTGGCGGTCTGGAATTTCGAGAAGGGCTGGGCGCAGCAGTTCCATGTTGGGGCATTGCGCGACGTAAACACCAAAGCGATGCGTCAGACAGGCCAGGCCTGCGGCTTCGATTCCATCGGCGATTTTTCTTATGCCGATTCGATGGGCAAGTTCTTCAATAAACTCGAAGAAGCCGGAACCCGCACCCGCACCATCATCTATTACCTGAAACCCCGCGACAACGAGGTTGTCGCGGCCATGGTTGGGAATTTTCAGGACGTTGTTACACCCGGTAAAATGCAATTTGAGTCGGGCTGGTGGTTTCTGGATCAGAAAGACGGCATTCAGAAACAACTAAGCACCCTCTCGAATCTGGGGTTGCTGAGCCAGTTTGTAGGCATGGTGACCGATTCGCGCAGTTTCCTGTCGTTTACCCGGCACGAGTATTTTCGACGTATCCTCTCTGATATGCTCGGCACGGATATAGAAGCCGGTGAGATTCCCGATGATCGGGCCTTGGTGGGCAATTTGGTCCAGGATATTTGCTTTACCAACGCGAAACGGTATTTTAATCTGTAACGGTCTATGCATCATATCTTTGATTTATCCGGTAAAATAGCGTTGGTGACGGGCGGGTCGGCGGGCATCGGCTTTGGCATCGCCCGGCAGTTGATCGACCTCAATGCTACGGTAATCATCACCGGACGGTCGGCCGACAAACTGAATCAGGCCCAAACCGAGTTGGGTGACCGTTGCGTGGCCATCGTCAACGATGTGACGGTTAAAGCGGGCCATCGCGCACTCGTTCAGCGCATCGAAACGACCATCGGCCCCATTTCGACTTTAGTCAACAATGCCGGTATCCACTGTAAAAAACCGTCGATTGATACCACCGACGATGAGTTTCTGGCTGTGCTGGATACCAACGTACTGTCGGTGTTTGCGCTGACCCGCGAGGTGCTGGGCTACATGATTCCTCGCGGCAGCGGATCAGTCATCAATATCAGTTCGATGTCGGCGTTGTTTGGCCTGACGCAGGTCGTGGCCTACAGCAGTTCCAAAACAGCCCTGTTAGGTATGACCCGAACCCTGGCTTCTGAATATTCTCATACGGGTGTTCGGTTCAATGCGGTTGCGCCCGGTTTTATCGAATCCGAGATGTTTCTGACCATCATGGATAAAGATCCGGCCCGAAAAGCCAAAATCCTGGGTCGCACCCCGGCTGGTCGATTTGGTCAACCGGCGGACATTGGCAAGGCGGTGGCGTTTCTGGCTTCCGATGCCGCTGATTTCATTACCGGTGTTTGCCTGCCGGTGGATGGGGGCAATTCCATTGGTTTTTAGTCGATTAACCTGTAAATAACATGAAGTTAGGATTTGGATTATACCGGCACATGCTCAATGAAGAGCACTATCAGTTTGCCAAACAATGCGGAGCGACCCATTTGGTTGTGCATTTAGTTGATTATTTCAATAATGCCGATAATAACAAAGCGAAGGCCGACCAGCCCATCGGCCAGAAAGACGGCTGGGGTATTGCCGGTGACGGGTCGTTGTGGACATTGGACGAACTGCTCGCGATAAAAAAGGACATAAACGCACATGGGCTGATTTGGGAAGCCATCGAGAATTTCGATCCAGCCATGTGGTACGATGTGTTGCTCGGTGGCCCCCGCCGGGACGAACAACTGGAACAACTCAAGGAACAGATTCGGATTGTTGGGCAGGCGAGCATCCCGGTTATTGGCTACAATTTTTCATTGGCGGGCGTATCCAGCCGTATAACCGGCCCTTTTGCGCGGGGCGGAGCGGTGAGCGTGGGTATGGAAGCGGTGGATGAACGGTCCATTCCCAACGGGATGGTTTGGAACATGACCTATGATGCAAACGCTGCCGAGGGCACTATTCCCGATATAAGTCACGATGAACTCTGGATGCGGTTGCAGTACTTTTTAGAAGCCCTAACTCCCGTTGCCGAAGAAGCCGGCGTCAAATTGGCGGCCCACCCCGACGATCCGCCGATGCCTTACGTCCGAAAAACGCCCCGCTTAGTGTATCAGCCCGCCATGTATCAGCGGCTAATCGACCTGTATCCGAGTCCGTCGAATGCCCTTGAGTTTTGTCTGGGAACCCTGTCGGAGATGACCGAGGGCGACGTGTACGAAGCGACGGATACGTATACCCGACAAAATAAAGTGGCCTACATCCATTTCCGAAATGTGGTTGGTAAAGTGCCACACTACCGGGAGGTGTTTGTGGATGAAGGCGACATCGACATGCTACGGATTCTGACCATTCTGAAAAAAAATAAGTTTGATGGTGTCCTTATTCCCGACCATACGCCCCAGATCACATCACCGGCTCCCTGGTATGCCGGAATGGCCTTTGCGATGGGCTACATGAAAGCGGCCCTATCCATCATCGAGCGTAATTAACCGAACCATTAAAACCAATCAGAAACGTATGTGGTCTACTTCCCATCTTCTGAACCTACGGGTTTGGGTGCTTCAACTCACGCTACTGAGTTGCCTGTTTGCGGGGCTACCGACCGTGGCGCAATCGATAAAAACGGTCTCCATCAGCGTGAACGGCAATGCGTCGGCCCACGAAAAATTAGCGGCCGACGAGCTGAAAACGTATCTGACTAAACTCTATCCGGCCACGCAGTTCGTGGTCAACGGCCCAGCGTCATCGGCCAAGCGGTCCATTCAATTGGTCGTCGACGGGGCATTGCCTTCAGAGGGCTATGCGGTTAAAGCCGAACGTAATGGCGCGTCAACGAAACTAATCCTTCGGGGCGGCAGTCCGGTTGGGGTGCTCTACGGTGTATACGCGCTGCTGGAAAAGGCGGGTTGCGGCTTCTACCTGTCCTACGAAGTGGTGCCGACGAAAGTCAATCCCGAGGAGTTATTTCTAATCAGCCTGACCGACAAGCCGCTGGTGGGTCAGCGGCTTGTGATGGACTGGCATAATTTCCTGTCCAGTTGTTCGACTTGGGATCTGACCGACTGGCAGCACTACATCCGTCAGGCTGTAAAACTGCGCTTCAACACGCTGATGATTCATACCTACGGCAACAACCCGATGATTGAGTTTACCTATCAGGACTATAAAAAACCGTTCGGCTACCTCACTACATCCAATAAGGGGCGCGACTGGGGCACCCAGCACGTTAACGATGTTCGACGAATGGCAGGCGGCTCTGCCTTTACGGATGGACCTGTTTTTGGTTCCAAGGCTGCGCTGGTTCCCGATGCCCAGCGGCAACCCGCCCTGAAAGCGCTGATGCAGCAGGTGTTGGCCTACGCCAAAACGCGTGGACTGAAGGTGGCATTGGCCAATGACTGCGACACGGAATCGGCTAACCCACAGCAGCTTATCAGGACCTTGCCGGCCTCGGCCCGCTTCAGGCTGGCGGGCCGTGACGTGTATCTGGCGAATCCTGAAACGCCCGAAGGTTACGCCTACTACCGTAAGCAACTCACCGACATCATGGCCGACTACCCGCAGGTGGATGAATACATCGTGTGGTTTCGGGCACCCAAGAAATTTGTCTGGGACTACTGGCGCATGATGAGACTGGCCGAACTGCCAACCGCCTGGCAAACCGAATACACCCAGCTACAACAGCAACATCCTGAGTTAAAAAAAGACACCACAAGCGTGGGACTTTTCGCCATTGCCAAACTCGTAAAAGCCCACCAGCGAATAGCACGCGAACTAAAACCCGACTTGAAAATCTCGACGGGCAGTTGGCAGTTCGAGTATATGCCTGCGATGCACCATTTTCTGCCAACCGATGTTTCGTTCTTTGGCCTGGATTACTGGATTGTTTTTCCAACGCCCCCCATCAAGGCCAAAATTGCCGCTGTCAGTTCAACCCGGAGCATTGTGCCCTTCGTATGGGCGCACCACGACGACTTCACCTACGTCGGCAGGCCCTACGTTCCGTTTCCCAACATTCAGAATCAGTTGGATTCGCTGCGGGTAAAGGGACTCGGCATTATTCACTGGACCACCCGACCGCTCGATATTTATTTCAAAAACACCCTCGACCAGGTGTGGAGTGGCACCCGCAATCAGCTACTAGCCCAAACGTGTGCCGACATGGCGTCCCGGTTGTTTACTGGCTCGGACCCGCTCCGGCGTACGGGTCGCACGGAGGATGCCAGACGCATGGGGGCTTACCTGCTCGACTGGATGCAAACCGCGCCCATGTTTGGCCGCGAAACGTCGGATTTCTTTATGGATGTATCCTTGAAGGACCCTGACAAGGTTATTCGCGACTGCGACCGCCGATTAAATCAGCTAAAGCAAATCAACCCAGCGACTATGACGGAAGATGGCAGGCAGATGCTGACCTATTTCAGTCGCCATGAGCAGTTTGTGAAAGCGTTTTTTACCGTGCAGCACGCCGTTGAAAAATCGGTCGCGCTCAAAAAGGCGGGCGATTTGGCCGGGGCCGGCAAATTGGTCGAAGGACTTCAACCGCAGCAGGTAATCGAACAGTATGCCGCCTTATCGACCACCATGCCCATTACCAAAGGCGAAGAGGGAATTCTCATCACGCTCAACACCCGCTGGTTACCATACGTGCTGGGTCAGCAACAGGCAGTAAGTAATCTACCCGCGCGGTTCGTATTTCGGCCCACGCTCCATGAAGCACTGGCGCAACTCCCCGGAAAAAACACGTACTTTTTTGACAGATCGGGGGCAATCTGGCGGTGTCTGGGCGAGCAGGAAACGGGCGTGGCCATAGAGCCTAATCCGGCAAGCACCGATGAACAGCAGGTGTATGGCCTCTCGATTACTAAATCCGTTTCGCTGAGCCTCAAAACGATTGCCGATTCACTGTTTGCACCGGGGACGTATACCGTGTCGCTTGGCTTGCTAAACCAGGCCACGGCAACCAGTCCAGGTTCGGTGGTAAGCATCTCGCTTCAGGGCGGAGACAAAACCGCTCCCGTAACCGACCTGGTCGATTTCGCAACCTCGTCAGAAAAACCCCATTCAACCGAATTTAAAACGTATAAAGTGGCGATCACCAACGGAAAATTAAGCCTATCCATCGTGCCCAAAAGCGGTAGTATCCTCCTGAATAGTGTGGTTATTCAACGGATAAACGCGGAGTAGGTAACCAGACTATATCAAATTTGATTTGATGAGACGCACTTTATCCATTTTCGCACTGATTTCACTATGGCTACCAGCGAGGCTGGTTCTCGCCCAGCCATTGGCTACTTGCCGGGCCACCCTGACGAACGATACCTTAGTAATTGAAAACAACCTGATGGCAAGGCGTTTTCTGTGGAACAAAGGGAATTTAATAACGCTTGACCTTACTGATAAAAAACGAAAGCAGACCTGGCAATGGGTTGACCGTGAGCCCGATTGCGCCGTTCCAGGTCATACAACGCCCAGCGACAAAGGACAGTTTGAATCGACACATGTGCTCAACCAACTCAATCAGGCGGAGCATCTGGAGGTCAGTGTGACAGCCCAATTGGGAACACTGACCGTGAAGCGGGTTTTTCAGATTTATCCCTCCGTAGCCGCCATCACCTGCACGTTCTTTCTGCGGGGTAAGGTGTCGCCCGACTGGAAGCAACTTCCCCCGGCATCGTATAATACGCTGGATTTTAACAATATAGAATCCCAGAAAAACCTGAATACAATCAGTTCGGGAGTGCCGGTCATGGATAAACTCAGCTTTGCAGGCAATCACTGGCAGCTTCGTCCGGTCGAATTTTTCGACATGACCGACCGCAACAATACCCTGGTGAAAGAAACGACCTATAACCTCTATCGGCTACCGGGTTTTCTGACCGGAAATCTACTGTTTATCAAAGACCTCACATCCGACTATTCGTTTTTTGTCTTAAAAGAAGCTCCCTGTTCCTATCTGCAACTAGCCCCTGTCGGGTTCGATTTTTTGGTTAAACATGGCTCTATTCAAACGGTAGGGATTGGATTGACTCCCAGCGATATACCAAAAAATGAATGGGTGAGGGGATATGGCTTTACGCTCGGATTGGGTGGCAAAACTGAACTGGAAACGCTACAGGCCCTCAGAGGCTATCAGGACGCGAAACACCTGCGCCGGACCCACCTCGATGAAATGATTTTAATGAATACGTGGGGAGATCGAAACAAAGAAACCAGGCTGTCCGAATCCTTCATCGTGTCCGAATTGAAACAGGCTGCCCGGTTAGGCATCACTCATTATCAGATCGATAGCGGCTGGCAAGTCGGCGTACCCCATTTTTCGGGCGGGAGCTCCGAAAATATTTGGAAGGACGACACCTATTGGAACGTAAACCTGAAACGGTTTCCGAACGGGCTGAAACCCGTGTTGGAAGAAGCCCAAAAAATGGGTATTCAGCTTGGACTCTGGTTTAGTCCAAGCGTGGACAGCAGTTTCAAACACTGGGAGAAGGATGCCCAGACGCTTATCAATCTCCATCGGGAACACGGGATTCGGACCTTCAAAATCGACCTGGTACAAATTGACGATAAACAGGGCGAAGTCAATCTTCGAAAAATGCTCGATACGGTTTTGAAAGCGACGAACTATGGGGTTATTTTCAACATGGACGTTACGGCAGGCCGACGCAACGGCTATCACTTCATGAATGAGTACGGCAACCTGTTTCTGGAAAATCGCTATACCGACTGGACCAATTATTACCCGTACTGGACACTTCGTAACTTCTGGAATCTATCGAAGTATGTACCCCCTCAAAACCTGCAAATCGAATTTTTAAACAAATGGCGCAATGCCGACAAATATCCGCCTGGAGACCGTTTTTCCCCAGCCAATTATTCGTTCGATTATTTGTTTGCCATTACCATGATGGCTCAGCCGCTCGCCTGGTTTGAAGCTACAGGCCTGCCTGCGGAAGCCTTTCAGACGGGTAAACTCATCCAGACGTATCAAACGGTTCAGACCCACCTTCACGGCGGGCAAATTTTTCCAATTGGCGACGAACCAAATGGAAAAGGCTGGACCGGCTTTCAGTCGATTATCACGGATAAAGACGGGTTTCTGTTGATTTTTCGGGAAGACACCCCCAACAGTCAACAGGCGATCCGCACTTGGTTTTCTGCCGATCAACGCGTGCGTCTACAACCCGTGGCGGGAAGCGGAAAAGGGATCGAATCAATCGTAACGGTAGATGGCAGGTTATCTGTTACGCTCCCAGCACCTAATAGTTTTGGTCTATATCGCTACACAGTAGTAAGGGAAGGCCGGTAATTAACCGCTCAGTAGCGTTTTATAGTTGATTAATCAATCGAACGAATGAGTCATATCTTACTATCATTCAAAAATTTTATACTTTCGTTCTATTGCAAAGCAGTACGACTGCCTCCTTTCTTAGTAGATGCTCAAATCGACTCCATTCGCTACTGACCTACTCCTCTGGAATACTTCTCGCGAGGGTGACATTCGGGTCTTTGAGCAACTTTACCGCCTTCATGCCGGGCCTCTACTGACCTATGGCAAACGACTAAATGCCGACACCAACCAGGTAGCCGATGTGGCACAGGACGTTTTCCTGGAAATCTGGAAACGACGCGCCACCCTGACAACCCCGAATTCAATCCGTTTTTACTTGTTTCGAATAGTACGCTTGAGGTCCTCCCAAATACTAGACCGCTCAAAGATTGAGGATCGGACGTTCATTTGTTGTTCTTTTCCCTTCTGTTCCGACCTCATTCGGCACCGTCCGCGGCTGCGGTCAATCCGCCCAGCGAACTGTGAGGGCGAAATGCGTTGTATTCCTGTCCGCACCGGCGGCCCGGGCCAATGCTCGATCTTTTCGCGTACATCATCCAGTGATAGGAACCAGTGGGCGTTCAGACATTCATCGCGAAAACTCCCGTTGAATGATTCAATGAACGGCGGTCCGCCGATGCGGTTGTCAGCGGACGCCGCGCGGTAGGTTTACCAGGCCTTGAGAAGTCCAACGTTACCCCGTTATCATAGGCCGGCACGGGCCGCCCCGCATAAGTCCAGCGCTTTCGAGATGAACCGCTGCGGATGAACTCACTGCCATTATCAACTTGGATTCGTTCAGGAACAGCTAACTGTGCCACTTTCAACTGCTCCATCACCGCCACCACATCTTCGCCTTTCAACGACTGGCCAACATGAATGGCTACGCACTGACGACTAAAATGATCCACCGCTCGGGCGGCCTCGTATAGTTAACGCACGTATCTTTCGCCCATCGAAGAGCTGGTCCGCTACGAAATCCATACCGCTACGGCGGACCGTTCCAGCACTGATGAATAGTCGAGAGTTGAGGCCGATCCAGTCGATGAGCCGCCGTTCGATTACGCCGGGGACGCTTGCTACGCAGATTCAGCGGCAGCGGCCGACCGTCCTTCCAAGCGGTATAAGCGGTGTACCCGCTTGTGGTTGTCGCGCCAGCCCTCCCGCCGAAGCAGCCGGTCCGCCGGTGCGGTAAAGATACGCTGACAGCCATACCGAACGCGGATCTGAGCGATCTCCCGAATTCGCTTCCTGAGTACGGAATCATTCCGATGATGGGCTTTATAATGCCAACTGGCTCGGCACAACAACACAAGTTTGCAAGCTCGACGGTTAGAGATGCGGTAATCCGTCATCAGGCTTTGGGCCAGCAGTCGGTGCGCCGACCCGGGTCTGACCGTCGCCACCGCGGCATACTACGTAGCATACAGCCAACGCTAAATTTAGAGCACACGCATCTTGGCGTGTGTACTGAGAACGTTTTGATAGGAAGTATCTAACAACTGCTTCACGACTTCAAGCTTCGCTTTACTGGGCTTATTGATGGCAACCCAGCCCATCCAGGCATGGACCGGGTGAGGCATCAATGAGTCAAGGGCCGTAAAATCAACGTCGCTGTCAATAACGTTGCCTTTGGTCGGTCTGGCTGGCCTGGCTCCAAAGAGTTGTTCGTACGGCTTCTGGCCAAGGCCAACACTCAGGCGATAAACGCCTTCCCGGTTTAATTACGAAGCCTGATCGTGGGGTCCGTCGCTTTCCTTAATGGTGGCAAAATAGATGCATTTGGGTAAAGAGCCATCCGGATTGTAAAAGAAACTCCGCTCCCGGTAAGCGTCGGCGACCACCACGCCCGGGTAGGTGGCTAAAATCCAATTTTCTAGTTCAGTTGCTCTCATCGGTCGTTAGTATGATTATGGAGGTCACAGTATACGACGAACAGGCTAAAACGCGCCGACAGAAGGTGCTCCTCAGGGCTCTGGGTTACTGGCTGTCGGTTGCTTGCCAGGTCCCCTGGTGGGCAGTACCGGCCGTGGCCACATCGATCGTGACTTCTCGGTTAGAGCCTCAGTTCAAATTAAAGATCGTTTGTAAGGTCGGGTTGGTTAAAACCTTTCCCAGTAGTGTGTCGCTATGCTCCTTCTGCTGAAACGGTTGATGCCGGAACAGGGCTGCATACGTTGTTTCCAGTTCGTTGTCGAGGTCAGCTGATTTGTCTTTGGCCACCTGGTTGATCGTTTGACGATAAGCCGTATTAAACTTCAACTGTTTTTCGTCAACCCAGCCCGCCTCGATAAAGCCTTTCGTCTTTCGCTCGCAACGACACGGATTGGTACGGTTGATCAGGCCGCAACGGCCTTGCATAAACTGATATAAGTCGCGCCGGGCCCTGGCCAGGCGCTGGCGAAAGTTATCCTTGCTGATGCTTAGCAACTGCGAGCCCAGCGTATGGTCAATACCGAAAACTTCCCCCAGGATGTACACCAGACGCTGCTCCCGGTCCAGGCAGAGCAGCATCCCATTCATGCAAGCCAGCTTTCCGTCTTCAATGAACTCGGTCAGTTCGGCTTTCTCTTGGGCCGTCAGTTCCCCGTCAGGTACGTTGTCGAGCTGATGGCCGTAGTTGGTGAAGCTGGTGATCGTGTCTTCCAGCCACGTCTTTTTCATCTGTAAGAAATGAGTAAACGTGATCCGGTATAACCAGGTTCGAAAGTCACTTTGGCCTTTAAACTGCGACAACTTAGTAATGACTTTGATCAATACATCCTGGGTGATGTCTTCGGCATCGAAAGGACTTAACACCAGCTTGTAAGCCACGTTATAGACGTAATGCTGATGCCGTTTGATCAGCGCTTCCAAAGCCGCCCGTGAGCCTGCCAGCGCGGTTTGAATCAATTCCTGATCCGTCTGATCAGGGTAAGCGGGTGCGAAAGGATTATCCATCAATGTTGGGTCCAGGCTGGTTTAGCGGCCAGGACGTGTTGATAAACGTGGCAGGAAGGTACATGAGCGCCTTCCAGATAACCGGTGCTGACTAAAAACTCGTTGACTATTTCACCGCCCGTGAATCGGAACGTCTTCTTGAACAGGTGGGTCCAGGCCGACTTCGTTCTCGGATGATTGGCGTCCAGCCACGCTTTGAACGAACCGAACTCGTCCTGAAGCCGCTCAATGACCCCGGCGTTGTGAATGGCGGCTTCGATCTTCAAGCGGTTGCGGATGATACCGGCATCGCTGAGTAGCCGCTCCCGGTCGGCTTGCCCATAAGCCGCCACCGTCCGGATGTTAAACTGGGCAAAGGCTCGCCGGAAGTTTTCCTGTTTATGAAGAATGGTTGTCCAGCTTAGGCCTGCCTGATTGATTTCCAGCAGCAAACGCCCGAATAGCTCGTTATCGTCGGCCATGGGAAATCCATAGGCCTGGTCGTGATAGATACGATGGACATGAGTTGCCGCTAATTGACTAACGAATTCGCAATAGGATTTGGGCTGCTCCATTGGTTAGATAATCTGAACGGTTTTGTGGTGACCGCCTTCTGGGAATAAACGGCCCCTGACGCAACGCGCGGGCAGGTGATCAGTTCGTTTACCTGAACCTGCTCTGAACGATTTCCATACTATCACACTCCAATCAGTGGGTCAGCTTCCGGCTTATTAAGGGGCTGCGCCAACTGGTTAGGCCTTATTCAAAAACGGTATAATGATTGAACGTTATGACTTCTTCGGTAGCGTCGAAAAATGGGCGTAGTTGCCCGTCCTGCTGAGCTACCTGCATAGCCGTTTTCGCATCAACCAGGGTTTCCCATTCTACTAAGTCCATATGAAGCGTTTTATCCTGATGATCCTGTAGAATCCTCCGGCTGATAAACCCCTTCCGGGTTTGGAGGAAAGCAGTGGTTACTTGGGCAATTGCTGGATAGCGGTCAGTTTGATCGGCTTTAATTCGGTAGATGACTACCTCGGTCACTGGCTTGATCATTGTGTTTGGATTGGTTGGGTTAACAATGGATTCAGTTCGATAAAACGCTTTATAGGCTGGTAAAATGGTTGATGGCTTGGATGAAAGCCTGCAAGCGCCGTCTGGTAGGGAAGGCGAATCGGTATCGTGTGATGAACACTTACAACTCTTTGCGAACGAATAACCCGGTGTTGGTCGAGAACTGCGGTTGTTCGGTGGGAGTGGTCGTCATATCGATACCCGCGCCGACTTGGAAGTCATTGCGCCATACCCCCAGCCGCAGTTGCTGAAGACTGAAGTTGTGCTGCCGAAAATTAAAATTGGTATTGGTAATTAACTGGGTGAACAACCGGGTACGTTCTGTGAGCGAAGGGGTGTAGCTGGCAAAACCAAACAGCTCATAGTTGGGATGGCGCCGAAGTTCGACCGTTGGGAAAAGGTTGACAAACCAGTTCTTGCCCTGGGCCATGTAGGAAACGGCTGCTATGGAAATTAGCCCGCCGTTGAAGACGTACCCTCCCGCCGAGCCGCCCCAGGTTTTACTAAAATTGTACGTTCCTATCGAGTAGAGCACAAATTCGTACTGATCACGACTGGCGTAGGGGACGGCCAGCCGGTTATAGTTGAAGAACGTCACCCGTTCGGCTTTGTCGATGGGGCGGCTCCAGAACAGTTCATACTGCGCTTTCTGGTGGCCTACAAACAGTTCGGACGGAATCTGAGCCAACAGCCGGGTAGAAGGCCCCAGCGTAAAGAGAGTACTTAACAGCGCTTTCATGGGAAGCCCTGGTTTGGAATTGACGTTACGTAAGGACATGAACTCGCCTGGTTTTCGTTTACTGGTTAGATAACAAAAGAGAAAGTCTGTGACAAAAGCAGACAGAATTTTACGGTTAAGACGGTACACGGAATCAGACTAAACAGGGCTGTTTTAAAGCACCTTGCTACAAAATGATGGCCACTGGGTTAGGCTGCGTTATACTTTTTGGGCAGCATCACGTTGTCACACCACACGGGGCGTAGTATCTAATGAGTTGGAAAGCAAATGTCAACTTATTGAACGACGATGAACGTACTTCACATAGACGCTAGTCTCAGAACAACCCACTCCGTTTCAAGAGCGATGTCTCAATCGTTTATTGACCTCTTAAAGGAGAAAAAAGAACTTGTTGTTGACCGGTTAGACCTGGTCGTTGAACATCCCGATCACATTACCCAGTTATATGCGGAGGCTATGTATACTCCCTACGGACACTATACCGATGAGCAGGCTAAAGCGCTCGAACTCTCTGACGCCTGGACTGACCGGTTGCTGGAAGCGGACCTGGTCGTAATTGGTACACCTACCTACAACTTTACTATTCCTTCCACCCTGAAGACATTTTTTGACCTGACGGTGAGGTCTGGCCGTACATTTGTGTACCGCGAGGCCGGTTTTGAAGGCCAGTTAACCGATAAGAAAGCAGTGATCATCAATGCCAGAGGTCTTTCTTATGCTGAAGACAATGCGCGGGGAAACGATCACGTGACGCCCTACCTCACGACCATACTTGGTTTTATCGGCATTACCGACGTAAGCTTTGTCCCTATCGGTCCTACGTTTTGGGGCGAACAGGTTACCGAACTCGCTAAAGCAAAGGCACTTGAGCAATTTGCCTCCATCATCAACGAGCTTTGACCGGAAAAGCAAACTCCCTCGTGTCGACACGAGGGAGGATTAAAGCAAACCAGCTACTCGCAATCGCATCGCAGGTTGCCTTGTTGAAACTTTTGTTTTACCTTGGATTGGCCCATACAGTTGCCAGATAGCCTAGTCCTCTGGAGTATTACCACACCGGTTTCTTTAATCTATGTAAGCATCGGTGTATAGCTTCATATGTACACTCTAAAACTCACCGTCCGCGGCCGGGGTTTGAATCGGATGGCAGTGGCCAACCGTCGCCGAAGCGACCGTAATTTTACGCCCCGTTGGAAAAAGAACCCCGTATAGAAAGCAGCTTGATAATTCGTCGTTTGTGAACTTGCGTCCCCAAACGACGAATTATCAGGGCGGCCTGTGCCGTACTTTTCGGCAGAACTACCCATCATTCAAGCGACGCAGGAATATAAGCATTGCATTCTGGGTACAACTTCGCAACGCCTTAAACGTACATAGATTACGAGCCAGTTAACTTAGGGGTTGCACATTGGGTAGTTGATCCATACCCCACACCTCAACCTGCCGCAACAGAGGAATGAGCGACAATCCCCGCTCTGTAAGCGCATAATATACCTCGGGGGGGAACCCCTCTCGCTCCCGACGACGCAATAGCCCGTCGGCTTCCAACTCGCGTAGTTGTTCCAGTAAAACTTTCTTGGAAATCCGTGGAATGACGCGCCACAGCTCAGTAAATCGACTTTCGCCAGGCGAAAGATGATACAACACGACACATTTCCACTTGCCGGTGAGCAACGCTAAGGTCTGACGAACAGCACAGCGTTGAAAATCAACATATTGCATAGTTACTAAATGGTATACAGGTTACCTCAGGGTGACCTACGAGCCGTCCGTTTGGCGTTTAGCTACATTTGACAAACTGATAAAACTATATGGACGATATCGCTTCACAACGAATGATTCACTGCCTGGGTTCGGATCGGCTGAACTGGTACTTACTCGAACACGAACTTGGATTAACCATTATTGACTGCGGTTTTCCTGCGTATTGGCAACAGTTGCAGGATGTACTTAGTAAGCGTAAGCGGCCCCTAACCGACGTGAAGGCCATCGTGCTGACTCATGCCCATAACGACCATAAGGGATTTGCTGAACGACTGCGGCAGGCTTCGGGAGCGACAGTATACGTCCACGAAGCGGACCGAAGTTTGGCTCAATCATCGGATAATATACCGCCAAAGGGATTTTTACGTAATCTCTGGCGGCCCGCCGTTCGGCGACTAATGGCTCATGCAATGTTCGAAGCGGGAGCGTTCAGCATTCAGCCTGTTCGGCAGGTATCTACCTTCAGTGATGACGAGCGCCTGGCTATTCCTGGCGGTGTGTTGCGTGTTATTCACACGCCAGGTCATACGCCGGGTCACTGTTGCCTGTTACTGGAAGACAGGCAGGTGTTGTTTAGCGGGGATGCATTAGTAACCATGAATCTTTATTCAGGAAAACATGGATTGCCACAATTACTATCTGACGGAGTGAACCACCACAGCGATCAGGCATTGCAATCACTCGACCGGCTTGTTTCCATTGGCCGAATGACGATGCTCCCCGGACATGGTAAAGCCTGGCGGGGCGATATGGTTGATGCTGTCGCCATTGCGCGACATTATCAAATGGACCGGGCGTTTTAAGCCTTTACCATAAAGCTTTGACCTCCCCTCAGAAAAGCGTTCCAGTGTAAAGTAGGCATAAAAGAGCAACCGATTCAGTTGGAAATCGAAAGGCCCCCAATGACCTAACCAGGTGTAGTGCCCTACCCACAAGCTCAGGGGAATCAGGCTCAGGCCAGCCAGCGAGTAAAGCACGGCCCCGAAGCGAAGGGGAGGTCTACTTACGGCCATCAGCCATCGCCCAACGGTTCTAATGTTAGAAGCTCTGATACTGTTAACAACCACGGCGGCACAATTGTAAGCGAGCAGTAGCCAGATAAACCAGGGCGGCCCCACTGGCCATTGCTGATTGCCGAGATAATCAGCTACAAATAAACTGCAGCTGGTTGAGCCGGTCGCCTGGTGGAAGGAAGGTCAGTACGCGAGCGGAATCAGTAGGAGCTCGGCCGCTATAAACGGAATACCAAGCCGAAGAAGCCTGTCCGATAGATAAGCCCCTGACCCTTTTCTGATAAGCCCCGACCAGACGAATAAACCGCTGATGAGGAACATTAATGGCATAAAAAATACGTCGTTGAACCCAATGAACACATCCATCCCCTCCCACCGCTGGGCATCCACAATAGGAGCCGTTGACCAGATATAATGACCCGGGTTAAACTGCGCGAAGGTCGGGTAGGCCATGGCCGCATGGTGAGCAACAACTAATACGGTAACGAAGGCCCGTAAATAGTCCAGCCAGACTGAACGTACACGAGTCGTTCCTTGACTAACTGTTCTGGTTGAAATCATAGCGTAAAGGGGGCCTAGTTGGTGAATTTACCGATAGAAAAAGGACGTACTGAGTTGTCGAAACGCTTTGTAGTTTATCAACATTACCTTTCAGCTGTCACTGACAAATTGAGCGGTTAGGTTAGGTCTTAAGTCGCAGGCTATAATCCCCTTGTTCTTTTTGTTGTAGATTGAATGCTGTTCCCGCAGGGTCTTGAATCCAATGCATATTTATCGGGAGTGCTTCAATTTCGTCACACGTGTCAACGCCATGTATCATTAAATATCTGGTCGCTTGCTCTACGTCAGGAACAGTTAATTGTAGCCAGGTTTCTGAATGAGTATAGTTGTCCACGCAGTCTAACCATATAACATTGGTGCCAAATTTTACTTTGTGCGTTCTGGAAACAGTTGGATTGTTCAGGTTTTTCTCTTCGATTTCGAGTTTCAGTATATCCCTGTAGAAGGCAACTGTTCTGTCATACTTACTTTTAGGGATTTTTATAGCAATGTTGACGCCTGCTTCAAATGTTGTGTCCATGTGGCTTTTGGGCAATTACTCTTAGGATAAACATGGCCCATCAATTGGGCCGCTGAACTTCTTGAGCTTTGCACCTAGCCGGGTTAAGTATATTAACTATAGAATAGGAACCTGTCTGAATCAAGGGTGCCTGGGCAGTTGTCTTACATACGAGCCTTAGGGTTTGATTCGGAGGATATAAACCCCCTGGTTTTTATCGGTGATGTAAATGTATCCCCGCCGATCCACCAGTACGTCTTCCGTTTGCACGACCAACTCGCCCTGCGGCATAGGGCCGTACCGTTTCTGAGGATCGGGCGGTAAGAACCAGGCTACTTCGACGGGTAGGCGTGGGTTTTTTACGTTGTAGATGCGCAGACCGGCATTAAAGTAGGTCATATATAGTAGGCTATCCTGGGGCTGCACGTCTGGATTGTGGAGCAACGTGTTCACGTTATGCGGTCCCGACCAGCCTCCCCGCAGGTTAAAGTCGTCGTAACCGACTCCTTTGGGCGGTATGGGCCGGGGAAGTACCGACAGGAGCTTAGGATTTTTCAAATCCGAAATGTCGACAATGGATGCGTGATGAATGGGGCCTCGGCCGTACGACACATCTTCGGAATTGACGTAGGCCAGGTTCTTGCCGGGAACGGGGATGACCGTATGAATACCAAACTGCTGGTGGAAGGGCGGGCTGAAATCCAGCCGTCCAACCTGACGGGGCTTGCTTACGTTGCTGATGTCCAGAATGATAAGCCCCGCCGAGCCGTAAGGCAGATAGGCCGTGTTACCCACGATGTACGGAGGCCCATGTAAGGATATATGCGGTTCGTTGGGTTCTTCGCCCCTAGCCTGATGCTGCCCTTTTACCCACCAGCGACCTGCTTCGACTGGCTTATGGGGGTTGCTGATATCGACAATCACGTAGATATTCCCCAGATAGCCTTTCATGTTGGCGGCCAGGTGCATGTAGCGGCCACCCGCGTACCAGTTTCGGTGGGTGCCCGTTCCGCCCGTCTTGAACTGCCCCTGCCGGACTGGATTCAGCGGATCGCTAATGTCCCAGATATAAACGCCTTCCTGAAACGGCCCGTTATTGCCCCCGAAGTTGGGAAATATCTTTTCCAGGGCCGTAACCATCCGGTTGCCCGATAACTCCATCTGCAGGGTCCAGGTATTGGGTGGCCCGTCGATGAATTTGGCCACGAACGGCTTGGCGGGGTCGGTCACATCGACGACGCTCCAGCCCGAGTGCCAAAAGTGGCCGGTGAACAGATACCAGCGTCCCCGATGCTCTTTGATGGAAAGCTTGAAGGCGGGTCGGTCCTGCATGTTGCAGTAGCCAACCAGTTCTACGCCCTGACTCAGGTAGCCCGTTGGCGTCGTCTGGCTCCAGCCACAACCCGTTGCCAAACCCCACAGGCCAATGCTGAGCAGGGAGGTAATCGAGTCGGTCAAGTTTTGGATCGATGGGTTGAGTAAATCAAATCGAAAACGATTCATAACGTACCTGGCTGACGCCTAATAGGAGAAATCGTTGTTACAGACAGTCAATCTATATCACCCGTCAAGGCTTCTCAGTAGTTAATCGTATACGTCATAATCTGCAACCCATGCTCGTACCGTGTGCTGTCAAGTAGTTCGGCCCGGTACGCCTTTTTTGACTCCCCGAAGAGTCTGACTCCTTGTCCCAACAGCAGGGGGCTCAGCTTTATTTTCAACACATCAATTCGTTGATGATCCAGAAGCCAGCCAGCAAACTGCCCCCCACCGCACAAATAGATGGCCGATCCGGGTTGCCGTTTGAGCGCATCAATCTCCGCCAGATTCAGTGATTTTACGTGCACGCTCTCGTGTTGATGCCCAAACGTCAGCTTGTCAGAGAAGATGTAATGGGTCATATTCGGGTAAGCCGGTTGCCCGGGTTCAATCCCGAATTTATAGCCGTATTCATACGTATTTCGTCCCATAATTACGGTGTCGAAAGCGGCCAAATCGCTCAGGTATTTGTCGACTCCGCTTCCTGTCGCGACGTACCCGCTTACGTCGTCATCAGGCCCGGCGATAAACCCATCGATTGAAGTGGCTACGTAATAAACAATTTGTCTCATTTCGTCAAATTTTAGGGTTTACTGATTTATGCCGTTCACACAACCAGAGAAATCAGTCTCCTGTATGGCTTGGAAAAATGCTTAATATACATCTTCACCGTGTTGGGGAAGGATTGCTGGCACTTCTGATGCGACATCATTGATGGTGGTGCCTCCCTGCGCCAAATGCCAAACCCCTGTACGCAGAAAAGAAACCGGAAAATTGAAGGTTGGCTCGGTCCGGGAATTGAGCGATTGCAGATCTGCTTCCGTCAAACCGACCGACAAAGCGGTCAGGTTCTGTTTTAACTGGTCTACCGTACGCGCCCCAACAATGGTAGAGGTGACACCCGGCCGGTTAACGACCCAAGCCAACGCGATACTGGCAGGCGATACCTGTTTTTGCTCGGCTAATTCGGTTAACTGATCAATCAGCTGATAGGTAGATTCGGATAAGTGCGGGTTTAAACGGGCGTGGTTCCGGCCGCTCTGCACCGTACCCTGATTGGCGCGGGTGTATTTACCACTCAGCAGACCTTCTTTCAAGGGGGACCAGGGCATCTCGCCTAACCCTAACTCCTGAGCCATGGGTATCTGTTCTCCTTCAACCGTGCGCTCCAGCAGGGAGTATTCCAGTTGTAGACCCACGAATGCTGACCAGCCTCTGAACTGGGCAATCAGTTGCCCCTGGGCTATTTTCCAGGCTGGTGTATCCGAAACGCCAATGTAGCGAACCTTACCCGATTCAACCAGATAATGCAGTGCCGCCATCGTTTCCTCGATAGGGGTATGCTTGTCATAGGCGTGCATCCAGTACAGATCAATGTAATCCGTCTGAAGGCGTCGGAGCGACTGTTCCAGTGCCGCAATGATGGCTTTTCGACTGGTACCTCCCGCATTCGGGTCGCCCGGATACAGGTTAGAGAAGAATTTTGTGGACAGAACAACCTGATCGCGCCGGGTGACTGACTTCTTCAGGTAATCACCGACAATCTGTTCCGAATGACCTTTTGTGTACACATCAGCCGTATCGAGCACGTTGCCGCCTGCGTCAATGTAATGACTCATCATTGCCTGCGACTCAGCGGGTGACGTACCCCAGCCCCACTCCTGCCCAAACGTCATGGTACCCAGTGTAAAAGGGCTTACCCGGAGTCCTGATTTGCCTAGTGTTCGATAATTAGTTAAATGCAGCATTAATCTGGCTTGTTTGATGAAGATAACCGATTCGCTGTGGCCATCTGCAAGGGGTATTGGCTAATTCACTATTTCCCCTTTGTTATTCTCCAACTTTTCACGAAATCGTTGAATTTCTTCCGGTGTTTGCCGCACCCATACGGTTGCTTCTCCCACAATTTTCAAGGGGGCTTCGGAACGATATGAGCGAGTCGGATTGCCAGGGAATTTCTTGTCGGTCAGATTTGGGTCATTCTCGTAGGTTCCTGTTGGTTCAACAATATACACTCGTTCCTTTTTATCACCTTTTGCTAATGCAGCAGCAAGCCCGGCTCCGTTGATGAGCGCAGTGAAATAAATATGATTCATTTTTAGGGCAGATTGATAATTAGAGTTGCCCCCCGCGACGAGCAACTCACCAACCTGCAGATTCGCTTTTGTGCCGTGATAAAATGGCCCTTTGTCAGAAGGATTGTAGGTATACGAAATGGCTAAGTCAGCATTCTGTTTTGCTGTTTCAGCGTTGTTCAGGTCTGCGTAGCATTTGGCTATATTTGAATAAAGTGCAGGAAAGCAACTCTTAACTGAGTCATCATCTACCACTAAAGCAAACTGCAATGTCGTTGCAAGCCAATGTAATTTGTCGGAAACGGTCTTTTGATGCCGGGCTACATAATGAGCAGCAAGGAATCTTTCAAAGTCGTTTGTCGCTTCGTTCCAGGCTTTGAGAAATAGTTTGCCTGCTTCGTCAGGTTTACTCTTTTCTTCCATCTCCATCCCCTGAAGACAAAGCTTAACCACATTATTGAAGGGTGAGAATTCCATAAGTATCGGGTTGTCCGTGAATTCGCAGCAGTGGCCGATTATATTCAAAACTGGACGTTTTGAATTCGGGGACAAAACTACGGTGGCCAAAACAGCCGTAATAGAACAAACCCGACAGTCAGTCAACAAGTAGTTGCGGGAAATTTTCGGTTAACGGATTAGTCTTGCGTTGATACTGTTCGGGCAGGATACCCGTAAACTCTTTAAACGTTCGGGTGAAGTGTGAGTGATCAGCGTATCCATTGTCGAAGGCGATGGTCGAAAGCTTATCGTAGTGGCCGTTCTTCAATTGGTTTAAGGCCGCCTGAAAGCGGCAGATTCGGGTAAACAGCTTAGGCGAAACACCGACGCTTTCTTTAAACCGGCGTTCCAAACTGCGCTCCGAAACCCTTAGACTTTCCTGCAATCTCCTGAGCGACAAATTACCATCTTCCCGAATAATTGCATTCAGTGCATGGGCGACCATTGGATCAGTGGCCGGTTCGTTGCGCTGAAGATGTGTCGACAGATACCTAAAGAGCGGCTCGAATAGGGTGGCTGAGGGGGCTTGCAACAGGCGTTGGAGCAAGCGATGCTCACGCACCGGGGAAAGTGCATCCATATCCATGCAGGTGTCAGTCAGCTCAAAAGCGCTAAGACCAAAAAGAACCTTCAGTGCATCCGGATAGAAACAGATGCCCACCCCGGCAAAATTACCCGTCAGATCAAGCTGTGTAGGCTCGACGGATTGACCATACAGACTAAGCTTCGTCAGCTTCTGGCCGTATTGCTGCACGTCTCCGCTTTGTATATATAGAATTCCAGGACAACCGTCGGCCACTACCTTTAGCGTGTTAGGATGAGCATTGCCCGTTTTGTTCTCAAACCGCCAGCAGTACCGAATGTAGCTTTTGAGCGGGCCGGGTGGTGGAATAAGTTCGTACTGCATTTGAAATGGAGTTTCCTGTGTCAATCAGTACAGACTAATTCACATCTCTGTAAGCAACTGATTATATTAACTTTAAGCTCATCTCATCTGGCATGCTCTTGCAGACTAACACAGCTCGTTTATTCTGCTGGGTGGAGTACGTAACCAAATCAATGCCGTTTTACGTTCCGTCTCTGACCAGCTGCAAAGATGGCCGGGGCAAGAGAAAGCCGTTACGCAACAGAACTTAAAGTGAGCGACCGGCCGGGATATGCTGGTACCGTCGGCCCTTATGGTCCGTAAGAAAGTGGGCTGACGCAGGCGTAGTGAATTGTCTCGGCCTACTGTTAACCACCAGCGCCAGTTTAGATTTCCCCGCTCTTTGCAAAAAAGTAGCTCAGTTAATTTAATGAGCGTACATACCATCTAATTAATTCCAGGCCGGCTTAATCAATGACCGTTGTTCCCAGCTTAGGCATATGGATGGCCTTGTTATAGGTCTCCATGCGCTGAATAATGGCTTCCTTCCGGGGAGCAATTCGGGTATCCGGGTAGGAACGCTCGTATTCCAGTAATTTTATCAGCATGCTATGGCGACGAAAAATATTCAAAGCTTAAACTAATGGAAGCCCCCTACGCATAACAATGCGTAGGGGGCTTCCATTTTGTACTGGAGAAATCTCTAAGTTACTTCGGTACGACTTTTTTTAAGAAACAGTAGAATGCATCAATTTAATTTCAAGTACAGGAGTACTCAATTATTTGAGAATTGTCAACGCTAATCCGTAGCATACAGTTTTTAATTGACGGGGATTCAGCAACGTTTTCATGGACGTAAAAAGTTTGGTTTTCATTCGCATGATGAAGCTTGATCATCAGACGCTACAGAAACTTGGGTATAATCAAATAAGAAATTTAAGCTGGCATCTAATTTGGTCAGTACAGAAATTTAGCCCAATTGATCCATTTTCTGCTGAATCGTTTACCGGTCGGTTGCTGTTTTCGCCAAACCGTACGCTCGCCGGAAAGCCGCACGCGCCTGTTCAGGGCTCGTTTTCTGATACAGTTCGCCTAACAGCACTCAATACTGGTTATTCTGCTCTAAACGTAGATTGTGGGCGGCTGCCAAAGCGGCTGTCGGTCCTTCGGCTTTTTCGAGGGCATAGATCCGATTCAGAGCAACGCTGGGCGAATGGTTGATCCGGATGAGCTGATTATATAAGTTCAGAATGGCCGCCCATTTCTCGGGCCTGTCTTCTTTCACACAATGCCAGGAAGCGATCCGGGCTTCCAGATGATACGTGCTCAATTCGTTGCCCTGTAAGGATTGCTCCAAGTAGCGGTAACCCTGACGAATCAACCCAATATCCCACAAAGCATCGTCCTGCTGTTCGTAAAGGATGGGTAAATCCTCACCGGCCTGACCTGATCCTTCAGCCGAGTGTCGGTCCGACCGTGACTGTCCATTCCGGGCCTCAAAGCGGGAAGCATGGAAACACATCAAGGCCAGCAGCGCGTTAGTCTTGGGCAGATTGGTTCGTTCATATTCGGTAAGCATGATGCCTAACCGCATGGCTTCCAGACACACTTCGTTTCGAAGCGTCCGGTTTTGGGTTTTGGAGTAATACCCTTCGTTGAATAACAGATAAATGACACGCAGTACCCGGTCTAAACGACGGACCAGTTCAGACTCCGGGGGCAACTCCATCCGTATGTTGGCAGCTCGCAGTTTTTCTTTGGCCCGGAACAGGCGTTTGTTGATTGTCGCCTTATTGGTCAAAAAAGCCTCGGCAATCTCGTCGATGCCGAAGCCACAGAGAATCCGCAGGGCCAGGCCGATCTGGGCTTCGTCGGCAATCAGGGGCGTACAAATGGCGAACAGCATGTGCAATTGACTGTCCCGAATCGTTCGGGCCGAGAAGCTCTCCTCAGCCCACTCCTCGTCGTTGGTAAGCCGGTCGAGTTCACCACGGCCGGTTAATTCAGGAAGAACCTGGTTGACCATTAAGTTGCGTCGCCGGAACTGGTAGAGTGTCTTCTGCTTAGCCACTGTGTATAGCCAGGCCGTTGGGTTGGTCGGCAGGCCCCGTATGCCCCAGGTTTCGGCAGCCAGTAGAAACGTTTCGCTCACGATATCTTCGGCCAGTTCGATATGCTGCCAGCCAAATCGCTTACTAATTAGGGCCACCAGGCGGGCGAACTCTTGCTGAAACAGGGATTTGATCGATTCATGTGCATTTTCCATGAGGTTTGCCTATTGCTTAGCGTGAAAACCGCTTTGCCACTATCGTCTTTGGCGTAGTTCTACCCGATTTCCATCCGGGTCCAGCACCGTAGCACGAACCCCAAATGGATAGTCTTCGGCTTCCGTTTCAAATGCCACCCCTTCAGCCGCTAACGCCCGGCAAGCTTCTTTCAGGTCTTTTGACTCGATGAAAAGAAAACCTGGGCTTGGGGTTGTTTTAGATACATCCGTTGGCAAATCACTGTTGCCCTGCCATAAAATTAATTCTACATCCTGAGCTTTAAAGCCCAGGGTTAGAAATCGGCCTTCGGGGCTTGGGTAATCGATTCGTTTTTCAAAGCCAAGCCGGGTATAAAACGCAAGTGCTTTGTCCTGATCGCTGACAATCAGATTGACATACATGATATTGATAAACATACTATAAGTTAGTTTAGGGCGACCAGATAACTGACCTTTGTTACGTAAGAACAGGCCGAATTTCAACGCTTCCCTGCCCAGCTAATACCGGACAGCCGTGCGCTAGTGCCACTGCTTCTTCCAAACTGTGGGCGTTGACAATCAAAAAGCTACCCAGTCGCTCCTTGATCTCCACGAACGGACCATCGGTGATGAGTCCATCGGATCGAAGTACTTTACCTTCCGTGTCTAAGCGAGTGCCTTGACCCGCCAACCTGCCCCTGGCTGCGAGGCCGCCCACCCAGGCCTGCCACCGTTTAGTTATGGCTTCCAGTTCCACAGGCGACATGGCATCGCGCTCCTCAGCGGACTGGCGAAATAATAAGATGAATTCACTCATTTCGTAAAAAGGGTTGGTAAATACCGTTTGCTGCTTCTATGATGCTTGAGAAGAGTAGAATTGGACATCGAACGGTACAAATCCCGCTTATCATTAAGCGCCAAATCAGCTAAAAGACCAACTAAAAAATAGAAAATATATGTGTAGTCAAATAGCTACACATATATTTGTAGTCAAATAGCTACACAATGAATCTACGACGAGATGCATTCCAGGCTATTGCCGACCCGACGGGCCATTTTGCTCTTGGTAGCCTCCCAGACCATGACCGCCAGGGCCATTGCCACCCACTTCGACACCGCCCGCCCGACCGTGTCGAAACACCTGACTATCCTTACCGAGTGCGCCTTGCTTATACAGGAGCATAACGGCAGGGAGGTTTATTATCATCTGAACGCGCAGAGTATGAAAGAAATCGCTGACTTTATCGAACCCTTCCGTACGTTATGGGATGACCGATTTAATAAACTTGATGCGATCATGAAGCAAGCCCAAACCAGACAGTAAACCAGCATGGAGCGAAAGACGAGCGTTCAGGCCGAAGATGGTAAACAGGAAATCATTGTTACCCGGGAATTCGACCTGCCGGTAGAAGTACTCTTCAGGGCCTATGTGGAACCTGAGCTGGTCGAACAGTGGATGGGCACGAACGTACTGAAACTGGAGAACAAAATATACGGAAGCTGGCACTTTGAAACCACCGACCCCAAAGGCAACACGTATGCCTTCAGCGGGGTGATCCACGAGTTTTGTCCCAACCAGCGCATCACCCGAACGTTTCAGATGGAGCGTATGCCCGCGTCAGGGGCTCAATTTCCCGTCCAGCTTGAGTTCATAGAATTTGTGTCCCTTACAAAACACACCAGCAAACTCCTTATGCATATCGTGTTTAAATCGGTCGATCTCCGGGACCAGATGGTACGGCTACCCTTTGCCCAAGGGCTGAACTGGGCGCATAACCGATTGCAGACGATTGTGGGCCAGCTAAACTAATCAACCATGAACAGGCGAAACAAACTAATTTATTGGGTCAGCACAGGCTTGCTGGCTTTTGGTATGCTGGCGCAGGGCCTGGCGCAACTGTTGCAGACCAAAGGGTACGTTGATATCCTGATTCATTTAGGTTACCCGTTGTATTTCCTGTCCATCCTGGGCATCTGGAAACTACTGGGCGTCCTCGCTATTCTAATGCCACAGGGCAAACTGCTCAAAGAGTGGGCGTATGCGGGATTCTTCTTTGTGATGTCTGGCGCGGCACTTTCACATCTGGCAGCGGGCGATTCGTTCGGCCAGATGGTCCCCTCCCTATTCTTGCTTACACTAATTGCGGTGTCCTGGTATTTCAGACCGATGGACCGTCGAATTGTTTCCCTTACTGAATAAAGCATTCCTATGAAAAACGCACTGTCGTCCCAAGAACGTGCAGAACTCCTTAACCTGCTCCAGGTACGTTTCGAGAACAATAGGCATCGCCACAACGGGCTTGACTGGGCGAACTTGCAGGCAAGGCTGGAAGCAAAGCCGGACAAGCTCTGGTCGCTCGATGAAATGGAACGTACGGGTGGAGAGCCGGATGTGGTTGGTTATGATGCAAACACGGACAAATTCATTTTCTATGACTGCGCTCCGGAAAGTCCGAAAGGCCGCCGGAGTCTTTGCTATGACCATGAAGCGCTGGAAGCCCGAAAAGCCAATAAACCGGAAAATAGTGCCGTTGAAATGGCAGCCGACATGGGAATTGAGCTGCTGACCGAGGAACAGTATCTGGCATTACAGACCCTCGGTACGTTTGATACCAAAACATCGAGTTGGCTAAAAACACCTGACAATACCCGAAAACTGGGCGGGGCTATCTTTGCTGATTTCCGTTTCGGCCGTGTATTTGTGTATCACAACGGTGCAGAATCGTACTATAGTGGCCGAGGGTTCCGCGGCTTGCTCAGGGTCTGAGCAGGTACGTCTCTGTTTCGGCTGGCTTTGGCGAATCATCAATACGCGTACTAAAAAATTGGGCTCACCTGTCCAATTTCGGTCGGCTCGGTCATCATACGGTGCAAACCAACCAATCGCAACCATGACCACGGACCCGTTCAACGGACAACGCAGCCAACGAATTGCCTACTGGATCGCTACGGGCTTACTGGCCTTTGGGATGGTAGCCGGGGGGATCGGTCAGCTTACCAACGCCAAATTTAATGCCGATGGGATCATTCATCTGGGCTATCCGCTCTACCTGATGCGTATTATTGGCATCTGGAAACTGCTGGGCGTCTTGGCCCTGCTCATACCAGGCTACGGGTTGCTGAAAGAATGGGCGTATGCCGGTTTTTTTTTCCTGCTGACCGGAGCCGTCGTTTCGCACATCGTTTCAGGTGATAGGTTTCTCCAGTGGGTGGCTCCGTTTACGTTCGCCATCCTGACTGTTCTATCTTGGTATCTGCGTCCGGCTAATCGAAAATTAGCTGCTGAGCCAGACCTATCGAATCGTTGGGAAATTACTTCAAAAGCGAACTGACGATCCTCAGTAGAAAACCAAAACAAGAATGGAGTATGGTCAGGCGAATTGTGGCCAATATTGCGGCTGAAAAAGGCGAACTTGCTAAAGCCGAAGCGTTTTATGGGGATATCTTCGGTTTAACCATCGCCATTGATTTGGACTGGATTTTAAGCTTCGAGGGGACAACCAACCCCAGGCCGCAAATTAGTATCGCTACAGAACAGAGGGGGATCGTGAACCGTGGTGCCGGATATTACGCTAGAAGTCGATGATCTCCACCAGGTTCACCATCGAACAATTCACGCTAACCTTCCTATCGAATACGGTCCAGTGAGAGAAGTTTGAAGCATTGAACGCTTTTTTGTTCGAGCTCCTTTTGGCCGTTTGGTCAATGTTCTCAGTCACTTCTAAGCCCGTTTGGGGTTAAATTTTCCCGACAATCTAATTGGCTAAACCGGATGTATCAAATTGCCCAGCCGGCCGAAGAGTTGAAAAAGTATATTGACTATTTCTGGATGGGTGAGCAAGAACGGCCCGATCATCAGGTGCTTTCGCACCATGCCGTGGCCAGTAGTAAGCTTGAATGCCAATTCCATTACCGGGGTGAGTACGCGACGACTGGGTTGAGCGGTCAGCGAGAAGTAACCTTCCAGGCGGGTTTATATGGACAAGGGAACACCTACAAACAGTATTTCTCAACCCGTGAGAAGACGAGCATTTTCAGTGTTCGTTTCCATCCGCTGGCAGCAATCACCCTTTTTGATCTGCCAGCCAGCGAACTCACGAATCAGAACGCCGATATTTTGACCGCTTTAGGCCAATAAGGAGCTGAGTTAACCGGGAAGATTTTTGATGAACCTTCCTTCGAGGGGCGCATACAGATAGTTAGCCAATTTATCAAAACTAAGCTCAAACCGGTACCAGCCAAGTTCAAACTGGTTGAATACGTACTCAACCAGATTCATCAGTCAAGCACGCAACTTCGGATTGACGAATTGATGAAGTACGCTTTCCTATCACCCCGACAGTTTGAACGAAATTTTAGGGCGATAACCGGCTTCTCAATGAAATCGTACCTTAAAGTTTTACGCCTTCAACGGTTCATTTAACACATATCGGCTGGCCAACTGGTGGCTACTCGCCTGACTAGTCTAGCTTTAGAGGCCGGTTACTACGATCAGGCACACTTGTCATCAGTTCAATGAACGAACTGACGGGCATCACGCCGTCTCTATTGCTAAAAATCTCGCGTTGGACAACCGCTTATAGGGAGAAAGTCGTTTTCGTACAATTTTGCGGCTCGTACTTCTAAACGATCCAGTATGGACATTCACTACTTTTGACTAGCTCACTTTTAAGGGTTCAGGACACTTCCCAAAGAACGAATGCAAGCATCGAAAAAGGGGGTATATGAAGACGGCACCACCTGGAAACGAAATGTAAAATAGGCTTTTAGCCGTATTCTGGAGTCGGACGGCCTATCTTCGTCTGGCTCTCACTGCCCCGCGAACAACCGCCATTCGCCTTCCGAAATCACCTCCACGCAGCCGTCAACTACCTTCAACGCCGTTTGGTCATCAATCGCATAGAGCGGTACCGTGCTTTGGGCAGCTTGCCGGGTCAGGTTGGCGATGATGATACGGGGAAAGGAGTCGGCGTTCAGATGGGGACGGATGATAAAGTCAACCAGCCTGACCGTCTTGTTACTGCCCAGATGCCGGGGAGCCGCTTCCTCGTAGTTATCATCGTAGTAAATGCCGGTTTGGGCCAGTTCATCTTGGTTCAGGGTTAAGTGGTGCGTAACTACCATACTGCCCGCGCTGGCACCTACATACACTTTGTTTTTTAACAACGCAGGTAGTTTGTCGGCCAGTCCAGATGTCTGTAGCCAGTAGCTCAGATAAGCCGTAACCCCGCCCCCGACCAGTAGCACATCTGCTGACTCAACGGCGGGCAACCATAGCGCTTCCGGAAGACCGGGCAGGGCCGTGAGTTCCAGCACGCCGTAGCGTTGCCAGCCGATCTCAAATTGGCGTAGCATCTGCCAGGTGTCATAAAGGCTATTGGGCTCGGCATACATCGCGGTAGGAATACAAAGCGCGGTGGCTTGGGCAATGGGTTTGCCCAGCAGCTCGATTAGAGCCTGGCGAATGCTTTCGTTGGTGATTCCGCCTGAGGTAAGCAACAGTTTCATCGTAACAATAGCGTATGGAGCTGGCCCAGCGTGACGCGTTCCGGCCCGAATTAGTCAACCAGGTAGCCGCAGGTGACGTTAGCAATCACACCGGTCATCGCACTGGCATAATCCGAGGCCATCAGAACCGCCGTGTTCGCCAGTTCCGCTACGCTGGGTAGACGCTTCAGCAGCGTGTCACGACCCGAATCTGCCAGCACCGCTTCGAGTGATTGCCCAGCCGCCCGGGCATGAAGGGCGATGGTGGCCTGAACATCCGGGGAGTCGAAAGATCCCGCGGCTGCTCCCAACACGACCAAGCGGATACCGGCTCCACCGAGTTCGGCGGCTAAGGTGCGCCATAAGGCTTCCAGGGCGGCACTGGCGGTGTCGAAGCCGCCCACGTTGGGGGCCGCGCGCCGGGCCGGCCCGCCCGAAATGGTCATAATCACCCCGGAACGGTGTTGCACCATATGCCGGGCAGCGGCCCTAGCCGTGGCAAACTGGGTGCGCATGGCTAAGTTGATGGGCTGGATAAAGTCGTCTAGGGACATCTCGATCAGGGGTTTTCCCTGCACATCCTGCATCCCAATGGCGTTGAAGAGAATGTCAATTCGGCCAACTTTCTGGGTAACCTCTCGCAGGTGTTGCGCCACGGCGGGCTCATCGAGGGCGTTCACCTCGGCCGCTTCCGCCGTAGCGCCTGCCGCTGTAATTTTCTCCGCTAAGGTGACCACCTGAGACCGGGTACGACTGGCCAGAAAAAGCCGCGCTCCTTCGCGGGCAAAAGCACGGGCCACGGCACTCCCTACGCCACCGGCTCCATAAATGATTGCGTTTTTGTGCTCCAGTAACATGGTGTTTGTGTTGGTAGAATAAGTGTAACAATCGTACGGCGGGTAGGGCTTTGTTTCCTTCATCCAAACAGCCTCCGCTTACTAGCCACGATATTGCGTTGGACGCTGTTTGTACCGTTGGCGAAAGGCAGTCGAAAAGTGTTCAACGCTGTTAAAGCCCGATGCGAAGCTCACGTCCGTAACTGGTAAGCACGTGTCACGCAACAAGCGCTCGGCGTGAGCCAGCCGAATCGTCAGTAGGTACTGATGGGGCGCGTAGCCCGTACAGGCTTTGAAGAGTCGAGCCAGATGAAACGGACTGACGCAACAGTGATCGGCTAGGTCAAGCAGCGAGAGGTCGCGGCTAAATTCGCTGTTCAGATAGGCTTTGGCCTGCTCGATGGTTGTCAAGTGGAAGCGTTTGTAGTCTGCTGAGGGTGGTTCGTGCAGGTTGGTGTTTTCCATCTGCTCAAGCACCTGCCGAACCAGATCCAGCACCAGTTGATCCCGCTCCAGTCGCTCCATCTGCTTTCCATGCTGCCAAAGCTGATAGTGCAGGTAATCAATGGCGGGCGTGGTGTTCAAGCCCAGCGTCAACAGGTTTGGGTTGCTGAAGAAAACCGAGTGTCGCAGGCCATATGCCTCCTGTACCTGCTCGTAAAAATCAGTACTGAAGTTAAGGATCATGCACGCCCCCCTAACCGGACGCAGTCGGTATTCATAATTAGCCTTTTCAATCAGTACGTGTCCCGTATGCAGATCATACGGCTGGGCGGCCAACTGGGCAGCAAACCGGCCCTGACTGACAAATACCAGACAGAAGCAGTCGTTATACCCCGATTCAACGGAAGGCTGACCGGTCAGATCGAAGGACCAGTCTTTGATCTCGTAAAAATCACCTCCGTACCGGTACGTAACCTGAATCGGTTCGGCGGGTAGTTCGATGAGGGAAGTACGTTGAGACAGCATAAAACGAACCAGTTAAACGGCGCCGAAGCCAATCTACTTGACGACCCGATACCAAAGATGCGTAACGGTTGGGGCGTCAACCACCCGTATCTGTTCCAACTGTATAGGTACTGGACCCAACTGATCAAATAACCGGATGCCACCTCCCAGCAGCACCGGCACCAGATGGATTTGTATCTCGTCGAGCAGGCCCAACGCCAAACATTGCTGCGCGAGGTCGGCACCCGCTACCCCAACAGCTCGCCCCCCGGCGACTGCCTTCGCCTGAGCAATGGCACTGGCTACCCCATCGGTAACAAACCGAAACGGGCTGTCTTCGCCAGCCCATTGGTCGGGTACGTCGTGGGAGACGATAAAACTGGGCAACCCCAAGGGGTCCTGACCGCCCCAGGCGTTGGCTGCCTCGAACGTCCTCCGACCCGTTACGTTCGCACCGAACTGCTTTAAGGCGTCCCGAGCCACTTCCGCGCTCACCGGGTCAGTTTTAAAAGTAAGGTCGCTATTGGGCATGTTAACGGCAACCTTGCCTTGACTATACCAGGCCTGTACCTCATCGGTGCGTCCATCCGAATGAGCGATAAAGCCATCCAGGGTCATGGACAGTTCGACAATCACTTTACTCATACGCTTGCTGGTTAATTGATTTGCAAAACATAGCTTCCTGTTAAAACGAAGGGGGCGTCGGGTCGAGGTCGGAATCCAGAAAGTCCGTAATCATCGGAACCAGCCAGTCCGCCCGGTGCAGCATACCTAGGTGGGTGGTACCCGGTAAAATAGCCAGCCGGGATTGGGGCAGGCCGTGCTCATCACCAAATTGCCCACCGCCTTTGGCCCGAAACAGGTCGAGAGCGTGTTCGTAACGTACCCCATCGGCGTCGCCAAGGGCCATGAAGATTGGGGCCAGAATGGTCTTCACTGGCTCAGTCCAGTCGTAGGGTTCGAGGTCAATGCTCTTAACTTTCCTAACAAATTCGGGGAAATGGGCCGGATCGTTTCCCAGACTTACGTATTGTTCCTGTATGGGGGTTCCGTCAAACAGCTCTGCGGAGAGCGTAGCAAAACCGGCCTCGGTATCGGGCCACCACCCATCGTGTTTGTACGTACCGGACAACACGACAAGCCGACGTACCAGTTGCGGGTGGCGGACCGCTAGCTGAAAGACTAAGCAACCGCCCATGCTGTAGCCTGCTATATCGGCCTTAGCGATGTTGAGGTGTTTCAGCAAACCGGCTACATCATCAGCCATCGCTTCGTAACTATACGCCCGCGATATATCCCGAGTACGGCCGTGTCCCTGCATCTCTGTTACGATGACCTGACGGCTCTGGGCGAGCCGGGGGAGGAAGCGCGACCAATTCAGGGGAATGGTCATGTAGGAGCCATGCAGCAGCACCAGGGGGTTGCCCGTGCCGTACACCTCGTAGTAGAGTTGAAGCCCGTTTACGTCGGCATAGCCGCTCTGGGCGGGTTGAAGGGTTTGGTCATCAGCCATACAATGGGCGCAGTTAGTCCGCTGAGTTGTGAGCAAAGCAATCATTTTAACGCCAGATGCAGCTTCGAAATCTTGCTTTTTTAGCGTAGGAGCCAATGGCTACCGTCAGTGCTGAGGGCTGTAAAAAAGCAAGATGCCTGTATGTCATCACGCGCGCTTATGCATCCAGAATCGAAGCGTGTTGCCATCAGGGTCTTTGAAACTGGCGACGTAAGCGCCTTCGCCTAAGTCCATGATGGGGTGAATTAATTCAATCCCGTGCGCTGTCACGAAGCTTTCTATGTCGTCCACCACAAAAGAAGGGACGATGGCATCGGTTGCTGACCCGGCAGTACTACGTTTGAGAACGGCATAGTGAACGCCTTGGTAGTCGCATTCCCAGTGTTCTGGCAGGTTGCCGTGCTTGTTCAGGGCCAATGGTATGCCTAACACGTGGTGGTAAAAGTTAGCTAGCCGCTCAGGATTAGCCGATGACAGAATCAGGCCCGTAAGCCCCTTAACGCTGGTCTGGTTCATAATTATATCATTGATGATGTTACAATGCAAATTTACATCATAAATGATATAAAACAATCATTCATGATGGTTCCTGCTATATTTAGATCAAAAATGATGTGTTATGAATAAGACGGCTGAATTAGTTGCTTTGTGGGCAGACTACGAAATAGACCATCCCGATGCTGACATAAGTCAATTTTGCCGGGCCTATTTGGCGAGTCAGGGGCCAACAGCTTCATCTGTTACCTTCTGGCATTCGCCCCTACCGCCTGATCAGACCAGTGTTCTGACCAAGCTGATTGGGCGGATTGCTAAACTGCACAGCATTCAGGTTCTGAAGTCATTCTCAGATCTTGGCATCAGTAACTTTGATGAGTTCCTGTATCTCAACTCGGTTGTCAGCACGGCGAGCCCCAAAAAAACAGAAGTTATTTTTGCCAATTTCAATGAATTGTCATCAGGTCTACTGATTCTGGATCGGTTGAAGAAGGCGAACCTCATCGTAGAAAAGGCGGATGATACAGACAAGCGGGTCAAGCGATTAACAATAACCGAAGCCGGAGAAACAGCACTTAACGCCTGTTATCAGAAATTGTACGAATTAAGCCGGTTATGTTTTGGCGGGTTAAGCCAGGAACAGGTTGCTTTATGTACGCAGTGGTTGCAACCTGTCGAAGCCGCGCTCGCGGCCCAGTGGCTGGCGGATAAAAAACTATCAACTTAGAGTAGACCCAACTTAGGAATCTTGCTTTTTTAGCGTACGTACTAACCCCTCCGTCAACTAACCGTTGCCAAAGAAAGCAGGATTCCTAAGCTATACGCTGGGTTACCTGGCTTGTTCTGTGATCCAATAAGTGGCTAAAGCTCGTTTATTTAGCGTTTATCTTGCTACTGTAAAGCCTAGGGCAATGAAGCCAAAACCTGATTCGGCCCAAAACCAGCTGAAAACACCTGCGCCTGAATTGCAGGCATTCCGGGGTTTGGTAGGGAGTTGGCGCGTTGAAGGAAAAAACTTCTCAGCCGCTCCTGAAGAGCCAGATACCCCGGTGTACGACGAAGATACGTATGAGTGGTTGCCGGGAAACTTTTACCTGGTCAACCGGTAGCAGCACGTGTACAAAAAAGGTATTCATATGAGTATTAACATCCAGGGCTACGTTGAGGCTGAAAAAAAGCTGTTTACCTATGGGTATGATAACTTGGCTTTGAACGAGTGTATTTTCTCTTGTTTGACAATAACACACTAATATTCATCAGCGACAAAAAGCGCGCTACCCGTGAGTTCAGCGACGATGGAATAGTTACGTCGAACGGTGATAGATTCGCACCGATGCGCATAAATGGTTGCCACTTTGCATCAAGAAGGGTAGGAAAGTGTAATCTTTTGGCGGACTTTAATCGGACGAGTAAACGAATTAACCAGTACCTGCGTGTACCCGTACGACGAATTTGTCTAAAAGGGGTTTAACCTTGATCTGAAGCATTATGATTGGTCCAAGGACGTAAAGGCCATACTAACTCCTGAATGAGTACTATCCAATTACCTTTTTCGTTAAAGCCGCGATAACATCCGGCAAGCCAGCATCAAGAGTGGCATATCGGGGTGCCCAGCCCAGCATCCTGCCTGCTTTTTCGTTACTGACCCGTGCCGATTTCGTCAGCGACTCAACCAGCGGGGCGCCAATCAACAGGCCAATTAGCCAGGGCGGAATGCTGCCCACCCGCTTATGGGCCATATGATCGGTCAGTTGATCCACCAGTTCCCGAAGCTGGATGGGTTGGTCATCCACGATGTTGAAGTTTTCCCCCCAGAAGTGCCCTTCACTTGCTAAGGCGAATGCCTGCGCCAGATCATCGACATGCACTGGACTCCAATAGTTCTGGCCTTTGCCGAAAACCCGAAGTTGTCCTTTTTGTAAGGTATCGTAGAAGGATGTTTTGAACAGACCACCCGGTCCATAAACAAAGCCCGCCGTTAGTACCGTCACCCGCAAGCCACGCTGTTGATGCAAGGCAAAGAGATAGTTCACCATCTGCTGATGGCCCACACCCAAAGGGGTTGGATTGGCGGGGGTGGATTCGGTAATCCAGGCATCGCCGTGATCGCCGTAACAAAAGTAGCCGCTTGTGTAAATCAAAGGTTTATTGTTTGCTAAACAAGCATCGGCTAATGCTCTGGTCATGATTTCATCAGCTTCGTTGATCCTGGTGATAACGCGCTTTGTCACCCGGCCCTCGGTGGTCAGTTGGGCGCAATGGATGACCACATCGGCCTTCTTAACCTGATCGATATAACTGGCTGGCTGAAGCATATCGCCCACAACCAGCGTAGCCCCCAACGCCTGAATGAGTTGCGCTTTGGTGGGATTACGGACGAGGGCCGTAACGCAGTGGTCGCGAGTCAGCAGGGTTCGGACAACGGCACCGCCCACAAAGCCGGTTCCGGCAGTAACAAATATGTGCATGGCCCAAAATAAGTCGCTGCCACCCGTCCATTCTTGCTATTTTAGCTACCACCACCGCTGCCTACTCCACCGGCAGAAACAACTGAACGGGAACCAACCGCCGCTCTGGAAAGCCGTTTGCTCCGGGATACACCTCCATACTGGCCGCCGGTCGCAACGAATGGCCGCTAAAAGGAAGCCAATACTGGAAGATCGCCCGCCAGCTTTCCCAAAGTTGCTCGTAAGGGCCGTGGTGCGTAAAGACCATGAACGGACCACCCGGATCATTGCTTACGCCGAATTCACCCCAACATTCAACCGCTTGTTGTGCCCCCAGCCCGATGCAGGCTTCGTAGTAACACTGGCTGGCCTGGGTTATAGCTGTGCAATGTGGGAAACGGGTCAGATACTCGGTTTGGTCATGGAGCAGTTGATGTTGTCGGGCATAAGCCAGCAGCCGGGGCCAAACCTGACTGGCCACGTCGTTATAATGACCATCGACAAAACCCTGCCCCCGTCTATAAAGCACATGACTCTCAGGCCGGTTTACAAGGCGGCTCCGCTCGAACATGGTCCAAAGCCGCCTGTTGAGCGACTGAAAGGCCGGCATAGCCTCAGGTCGGGTATCCCGGTTAATTTGTCGGTAAGCTTGGGGGCTAAGAGCGAAGTGTTTGCGGAACGCTTTAGTTAAACTGTCCACCGACTTGTACCCTACGATTCGGGCAATATGCGGCAGGTTGGTCTGAGCGTAGCGAAGCAGGAAGGCGGCCTTCTCTAACCGATTACGAATAAGCAACCGGCCGGGCGACTCACCCGTCAGGCGGGCAAAAACCCGGTGAAAATGGTAGGGCGACAGAGCAGCTATATCGGCCAAATCGTAAAGCGACAGCGATTCGGGCAGCTGTCGGGCGATGTAATCCAGTACCCGATTTACTTTTTGTTGGTGATCTTGTTGCGTTGATTCTTTGTTGACAATCATTTCGTCCAAGTATTTCGTAAGAAAGGCTATGGCAAAGCGTCCGGATTGACTGGTATTTTTTGCTATTCGTTAAGCGAATAGTTAAAAACGAATGGTGAATCCCGCTACCTGCTCGCATTACTCGTTAGGCATCTCCTTTATATCGGTTCTCGGCGGCTATTTGTTTGGATTTGATTTTGCCGTCATCTCTGGAGCATTACCGATCACAACACGAGTCCCTGATTGCCTTTTCCAACCATCATTTCTACAATGGCAACCTGATCCTAATCCCCTCCCCTTATAATCGAAACAATCGCCTGGGTGTGCGATACCGATACGTCAGCCAAAGCGTCTATGTGAATTGACGTAATATCATCGAGGCTAATCGAGTCGTTGAAGCGGTGATGAACCACATGGTTCAGTATCCGGCTGAATCGCTGGAAGTTGTTACTCTGTATCAAGTGCAACGAAATTTGATCGACGATTTGGAGGAGCAGAAATGGCTCAATGTAGCAGCAGCTAACCACTATCGTAGGAAAGCATAAAAAGCCTGGGGTCTATCCGGTTAAGCAGCCATGGGCATTGCCCTACCTGATTGCGACAGGGGGTACTGCTTTTTAAACTAATCCTCCCAGTCATCATTTAAGACTTTGGTTCGCACCACCAACAGCGGATGAGCCCCCGCTTTACTCCATTGCATTTGCTGCCACCGTGGCGCGGCTTTTTGATCAACCGCTTGGCCACCACATAATTGACCGTTGACTCGACAATTCTGGTCGAAATAGCCTCTCCGTACCGGTAACGTTCGCTGTAGTCAACGATCAGATGTGTGTTGTGCCGAATGTAACTTTCCAACTCACCGATATACCGAATGAGTGGTTTGATTTTCTGGTGATTATTTCGGTACGCCGAGTCGAATCGTTCCTCTTTTAATATGCGTTTTGATGTCTCCGGTGGCCCCTCACCTTAAAATAGCTGCTTTTTAAGGTTAGGGGCCACCGGAGACATTATATTTGTGGCTATGAAGTACAGCTAACCTTAAATATAGTCTGTTTTGATGCCATCAACGCCACACTACCCAATTAATCCAGACCGGAATAAACCTTGGAACGACCTGCCTGATCTACCTATCCAAGCCGATTTATACCGCACCGTAGATGTCTATGAACACTTGGCCTGGGCTAAGGAAGCACTCGGACGGCTTCAGGGCCGTAGCATTGCTATACCCAACCAAGGGTTGCTGGTCAACTCGATTAGCTTGCAGGAAGCCAAGGCCTCTTCGGCCATCGAAAACATCTTTACCACCGATGATGAGTTGTACCGCGCCTTCAGCGATGGGCACAGTGAGCTCATAACTGAACCAACCAAAGAAGTACTTCGCTACCGGGAAGCCCTCTGGAAAGGCTTCCACTTCCTGCATCAGCAGGGTCAATTCAGCTTGGACTACTTTGTGCAGGTCTTTCAAGAGATCAAGCAAACTACCGAGGCCATACGGCCTGCTTTTTCCCAGGTGTATATTCGACAAGGCGGCAGTGGACCTAATGCGGGCAAGCCGGTTTACACACCTCCTCGGGGAGCGGGTGTGCTGGAAGCCAAGCTGGCCAATCTGTGTGCTTTTCTCAACGATGACCGCCAGTACCCGATTGATCCGTTGCTGAAGATGGCGATGGCTCATTTTCAGTTTGAAGCCATCCATCCCTTTCGCGATGGCAACGGGCGAACCGGTCGGGTGACCAACATCCATGTACTCACCCAAAAAGGGTTGTTAGATTATCCCATTCTGTACCTAAGCCGCTATATTGTCGAAAACAAAGAAGCGTACTACAATGCCTTAGCCGGCGTTTCGCAGCGGGGTGATTGGCCCAAGTGGCTGAGCTATATGCTACAGGCCGTCGCCTATACGGCCCAGCTCACCTATGAGAAGATTAATCGGATCGTAGCAGCGCGCGATGCGATTCAGGAAGTGATTGCCAGCCAGACTACGGTTCGTCGTCCCGAGCAGTTAACGCAAAAGATTTTCACCCAACCCGTTACCCGAGTGAGGCACCTAACCGAGGATCGGACGTATGCCGAGAACACGGCCCGTGATTACCTAAACCGCTTAGTTGAGTTGGACATCTTGGAGCGTAAAACGATCAGTGGTAATCATTACTATCTCAACCGGGAGTTGTACAGCATTTTAGCTGAGTAGACCAGAATAAATTCTCTTTACTGTACCGAAAAATTAGCCGATTATAGCCGTACAATGTGCTGATGAAATCATATTGAGTGCTTGCAAACAGAGAAAATGCCCTATGCATGGTCATGCATAGGGCATTTTCGTATTGTGCTGACAAAATCACCAATTAAGATCAAGAAGCTCATTAACTTCAATTTGTAAATAAGTTTAGCAAAAAGCCACGTTTAGTCAGCCAATGGCATGAAGCTGCCATTTGAAAAAAGCTGCCCAACTAATCAGGTTATGGGCTAAGTCAAAAGTGGATGTATACGACAACAGGCAGGCGTCATTTTGTTATTGACCCGTGAGTAAATCTGTAAAGTTTCTGATGACCTACTAGGGTTTCTGAGAACTTGGGAGCATTCCTACGGATCAATGACTTTACAGACTAATTCACGCATCAGTAGTCATTTTACAATCTATCAATATTCATTGACTGCTCTGCCTTTATTTTAACCAGTTATAAATAAAGGTGTTAAATAATGTTTTCGTCGTCTTTGCGGTTTAGACTACGTACCTTTGGATACAGACTCTCCCCGGCCGATGAGACAGATTGTGGCTTTTATGTTAGCCGTTATGCTTTTCGTCAGCGCATTGGTTCCGCCAATGAGTGCCGAGCAGACTGTCCGTTTACCCGAACTACTGGTTCATTATCATCAGCATCAGCTTGAAGAAGGCCAGAACCTGAGCTTCTGGGCGTTCCTGATTGAGCATTACGCAACGGATTCTCAACATCATAAAGCCCCCAACCACAGTCATAACCGATTGCCGTCGTTTGATGGGGGCGCAGCGGGTTTTGTTTTCTCTCAGCCTTATCAGCTGAACTATACACCGTTTATTACCGAGCAGGCGTCATCAGCCATATTTCGGGTTCCCCTTCTCCACGCGCGGCAGGTGTTTTTCTCGCTGTTTCAACCACCCCAATTCTGATCGTCCTTACTGGCCTGGTAGGACGTACACCGACTCCTGACGTGTACAAACTGGATAATGATTGCCGGTAAGGCAGTCTGTGTGCTATTGGTGTTGATCTGATTATTTTTCCTGCTGACTTTTCATGTTTGATGCTATAATCCGGTTCAGTATCCGGAATAAATTGGTCATTGGCGCCTTTGTGGTCATGCTGATGGCCTGGGGAGGCTACTCGGCGTATCACCTGCCGGTCGATGCCGTTCCTGACATTACCAACAACCAGGTGGTGGTGATCACCCAAACGCCTGCGCTGGCCGCACAGGAGGCCGAACGCTTCATCACAACCCCCCTCGAACTGGCGATGGCTAATCTCCAGAACGTGGAAGAAATCCGCTCGGTGTCCAAACTGGGTCTATCGGTCTTAACGGTTGTTTTTACCGAAGAGACCGATATGCTCAAAGCCCGACAGCTGGTGACGGAACAGTTACAGAATGCCGTCAAAGACATTCCGGCTGAGTATGGCCGGCCATTTCTGGCACCGATTACGACGGGTCTAGGCGAAATCTACCAGTACACCCTGGTGCCGCAGCCGGGTTATGAAGGCAGGTATTCACTGGCCGAGCTCCGCACCATTCAGGACTGGATTGTGAAGCGACAACTGGCCGGGATTGCGGGTGTCATTGAGATCAGCAGTTTTGGTGGATACCTCAAGCAGTACGAAGTGGCGGTTGACCCCGACCGACTGCGGGCGGCTAACGTAACCCTCACCGAACTGGCCGATGCCATGGCTCGCAACAATGCCAACACCGGCGGCAGCTACATCGAACGTAACAACCAGGCGTATTTCATCCGGGGCGAAGGAACTGTTGGCAGTCTCAAAGACGTCGAAAACACCATTATTCGAACCACCAATGGATTGCCGATCCGAATCGGGAACGTAGCTACCGTGCGGTTCGGTCATGCGGTACGGTTCGGAGCACTTACCCGAAACGGCGAAGGCGAAGCCGTGGGTGGTATTGTGCTGATGCTGAAAGGAGCCGATTCTGAAACGACCATCAACGGGGTCAAGGAGCGTATTGGTCGCATTCAGCAATCGCTGCCGGAGGGTATACGCATCGTGCCGTTCATTGACCGGACCAAGCTCATTGGTAAAACCATCAGCACCGTCGAGCGGAACCTGCTGGAGGGCGGCCTGATCGTCGTTCTGGTGCTGCTGATTCTGATGGGTAACTGGCGGGCGGGCCTGATCGTGGCCTCGGTCATTCCGCTGGCGATGCTCTTCACGCTAGGCATGATGAAAACACTGGGGCTGTCGGCCAATCTCATGAGCCTCGGCGCGATTGATTTCGGGCTGATCGTCGATGGCTCAATCATCATTGTAGAAGCCGTGCTGCACCATTTTGGGCAGGAGAAAAAATTCATCGGCCGCTCGCTCAGCGCCGACGAAATGGATGAGGCTGTGTTCGAGTCGGCATCGGCGATCCGGCGGTCGGCGGCCTTTGGCGAAATCATCATCCTGATCGTTTACCTACCAATTCTGTCGCTGACGGGGATCGAGGGCAAGATGTTTCGACCGATGGCCGAAACCGTGTCGTTTGCGATTCTGGCGGCGCTGATCCTGTCGCTTACCTACGTACCGATGATGTCGGCGCTGCTCCTGCCCCGTACCGTTTCCCGGAAACGGACCTTTTCCGATACGTTGATGGACGGGCTCTACCGGTATTATGAACCGCTGGTACGCTGGGCACTGCGGTGGCGCAAAACAACCCTGCTGATCGCCGTTGGGATACTGACCGGGGTTGTGGGGCTGTTCGGGCGGCTGGGGGGTGAATTTATTCCGCAACTGGACGAAGGGGATATGGCTATTGACTTCAGGATGCCGTCCGGGACGTCGCTGACCGCTACCATCGAGGCTACGCTGAAAGCAGAACGGGCGCTGCGTAGCCATTTTCCCGAGGTAAAGCAGATCGTAGCGCGCGTAGGCGCTTCCGAAATTCCGACCGATCCGATGCCGGTTGAGATGTGTGACCTGATGATCACCATGGCCGACCGCTCCGAGTGGACGTCGGCCACCGATCGGGAGGACATGGCTGGAAAGATGGCGGCCGTGCTGGAACAGGAAGTGCCCGGCTCGTCGGCGGAGTTCACCCAGCCGATTCAGATGCGCTTCAACGAGATGATCACCGGCGTGAAATCCGACATTGTCGTGAAAATCTTCGGCGACGACCTGCAAACACTGTTTGACCGGGCTACCGCAGCCGGGCGGCTGATCGAGACAATCCCGGGCGTGGCCGGGCTGCGGGTGGAGCAGACGGTGGGATTGCCGCAGATCAACGTCGACTATAACCGGGATAAGCTGGCTCAGTACGGCGTATCGGTGGCCGATGTCAACCGGATCATCAAAGCCGGGTTTGCTGGTGAAGCCACGGGACTGGTATACGAAGGCGAACGCCGGTACGATATGGTCGTTCGGCTGGATAGTGCTCGGCGCCAGGACATCCGTGATCTCACTAACTTGTACGTAGCCTTACCGGCTGGGGGCAGTATTCCGCTTAGCGAGGTAGCCCGGGTCAATTATATCCAGGCCCCGGCTCAGATTTCGCACGACGGTACCAAACGGCGCATCACCATTGGGATCAGTATCCGGGGCCGCGATGTCGAAAGTATCGTAACCGATATCCAGCGCCAGATCGAGCGTAAGGTTGCGTTGCCGCCCGGCTACTACTATACCTATGGCGGAGCCTTCGAAAACCTGCAGCGGGCCAAAGACCGACTGAGTATTGCCGTTCCGGTTGCCTTGTTTCTTATTTTCCTGCTGCTGTTCGCCACGTTCCACTCGCTGAAGTATGCGCTGCTGATTTTCAGTTCTATACCGCTGGCGGCTGTGGGCGGTGTGCTGGCGCTCTGGCTACGCGGGATGCCGTTCAGCATCTCGGCGGGTGTTGGTTTCATTGCGCTGTTTGGGGTAGCCGTGCTGAACGGAATTGTCCTGATCGGCTACCTGAACGAATTGGAAAAACAAGGCGAAATGGAGCTGGACAGGCGGATTATGCACGGTTTACGGGTACGTTTCCGACCGGTTATCATGACGGCCTCGGTAGCTTCACTGGGTTTTCTGCCGATGGCGCTGTCAACGTCGGCGGGCGCTGAAGTGCAGAAACCACTGGCAACCGTTGTGATTGGTGGACTCATCACGGCGACGTTACTGACGCTGGTGGTACTGCCGGTGCTGTACAGCCTGGTGGCCGGGCGACTAAAGCAGCGGTTAGCTAAACCGTCAACGACTGCTTTGGTCGCGTTGATGCTGCTGGGGCAGGCTACGTTTTCCGTTGCGCAGCCTGCTCAATCCCTATCCTCCCAGGATGCTGGCGGAGTAAAGGCAACGAGGCTAACCCTCCCGCAAGCCCTTCAGATGGCTCTCCGGCAGAACCTCCTGCTTCGGGGAGGAGCCCTCGAAGTGGCCGGTCAGCAAGCACTGGTCGCTTCGGCGTTTGATCCGGGCCGGACTACGGTAGAACTACAGCTTGGCCAAACGCAGGCGCAGCCGGTAGATTATATTCTGGGTGCCATGCAAACGTTTGCGCTGCCGTCTTACTACCGGGCGCAGAAACAGGTGCTGCTAAGCGCGACGGGCGCTGCCGAACAGCGCTTGCGCCTGCGCCGGAATGAGGTCATAGCCGGGATTAAGCAGGCTTATTATCAATTGTTGTTTGATCAGCAGTTACTTGGGTTGCTCCAGTATCAGGACAGTTTGTATCAGAATGCGGCCCGGGCAGCCGAGGTTCGGTACCGCACCGGTGAAACCAACCGGCTGGAGCCGGTGTCGGCCGCAACGCGCTCGCAAAGCATCCGGCTGCGCCAGTTGACGCTGCGGGCCGAGATTGAAGCGCACAGGCGCGGCTTACAGGTACTGCTTAATTCCCCCGAACCGGTGGCGGTGGATACCAACATGGCACTCCGGCGTGATTTGATTATCCTGCTTGATACCAGTGCGCTTACGAATAACCCGCTGCTGGCGCTGTTACAGCAGGAACGCGTGATAAGCCGTAGCCAGACGGACCTGGAACGTCAGCGATTAAAGCCCGACGTCCTTGTTGGGTTTCAGAACCAGTCGATTCTGCGGGAAGCTGGCTTCAACATCGTGCAGGCTGGCTTGGTCGTACCCGTGTTTAGCCGGGCCCAGAAAGCCCGGATCAATGCCGCCCGAATCAATGAGCAGCTGACCGATAATAACCTTGCGTACACCCAGCTTCAACTGAACAGCCAGTTGGCCAGTCTGCAACAGACCGCCGAAGCCTTGCGGACATCGCTGGATTATTTTGAACAGTCGGCACTACCACAGGCGCGGCTCATTCAATCGACAGCCCTGAAAAGCTACCGCGCCGGAGAGATCGAATACGTCGAGTTTTTTCAAAACATTCAGCAGGCGTTCGTCATCGAAGAGCAGTACATCAGCGCTGTGTTCCAGTACACTACTATCGTTATTCAGGCCGAGCAGATTCTGGGCGTTGACTAGCGGATCAAACAGGACCAAACTCATGAAATACATACTCGTTGTCTATACGCTTATTGGCATGTACGCCTGTGCCGGCCGCAGTGAACCAACCGAAGAAAACGCCACTCCGCCAGCACCCGCAAAAACCGCTGACCAGATTACCATAACGCCTGAGCAACAGCGGGCGATGAATTTGCAAATCGGCTCTGCTGAACAGACAACTGTCAACGACGAGGTCAAAGCGACGGGTACGGTAGATGTGCCTCCGCAATACATGGCGTCAATCAGCGTACCTATCGGCGGTATCATCCGGAGCGTGGGTATATTACCCGGCCAGCGTGTAACGAAAGGGCAGACACTGGCCACGCTGCAAAGCCTGGACTACATCCAGATGCAGCAGGATTACCTACAGGCGGTCAGCCAGTTGACGTACCTGCAAGCGGAACTCCAGCGCCAGCAAACCCTGAATGCCGAAGATGTGGGGGCTCGTAAACGGCTGCAACAGGCCGAAGCGGATTTCGGCAGTAACCGGGCGCTGGTGAGGTCATTGGCGCTGAAGCTTCAGACGCTGGGTACGCCAATCCGCTCGTTGCAGGAGGGAAACCTCTCGCCGGTGGTGCGGATCACATCACCAATCAACGGTTTTGTTACGGCAACGAACATTCACCTGGGGCAGCAGGTGGCGACAACGGATGTGCTGATGCAGGTCATGGATCAGACGCACAAGCATCTGGAGTTGAGCGTCTACGAAAGTGATGCGTTCAAAATTCGCCAGGGCCAGACCATCCTGTTGAACGACGTCAAACTGGGCGCAGCAACCGTACGAGGCACCGTTTACCTGGTTGGTAAAGCGTTTGAAGGCGAAGCCCGGACCATCACCATTCACGGCCATGTAACAAACCAGGCGCAGGAGCAGCGGCTTATTCCGGGTATGTTTCTCAGTGCCCGTATTCTGACCGGCTCGCGAACCGCCCTTATGTTGCCTGAAGCCGCCGTAGTGCGTAAAGGGCAGAACGGCTTCATCTACGTACCGATTGGCCACCAGATCTACCGACGGGTTCCTGTCAAAATAGGTATCAGCGAGAACGGCCGCACCGAGGTGATGCCTAGGCAAGCTTTTGATCTGGCGAAGGTCGTCATTCAAGGGGCCTACCTGCTCGAAGCCGAAATGACCAAAGGGGAGGGAGAAGAAGAGTAGCAAATGACAGGTCGGCCGCAATTACCTGCGGCCGACCTTGGTCAGGCGAGTGCTTCAACCAAATCTGTCAAGACCTGAAAAAATAGATAAGCCCTCATTCGAAACCTATTAGTCGGACCGGTTTTCATGATTCACGCATCTGTGGAATATATCTGTTAGCCGCCCTGCTTAGGCTTGGAACCTCATCAACCTACAGGCTAGGTCGCCGTGGCTGTAGCCTGCTGTTTATAAGCTTGGATAGTCAGATAGATCTTAGGAGTAGTAAACAAAAAACTGTGCGACGGCCGCCACCTTTTCGCCACGTAACTGTTTTAATAAACTGTAATCGAACTACTTACGCGAAATATATGCATTTGACGTCCGTTTTTATCAGCAAATAACTTTGCTGTTTAGGTATGTACGAAGGCGCAAAACTTCAATGCTATTGAAGCAATAAACACCCTTAAGGTAAAAATAGGGCGTGAGACAGCTTTCTAAAGCGAAATTGAGTCGCTTGGTAAGTCATCCAGTCACAAAGTGAAATAATCCCCAAATACAGACAATTAAATCTTTATAACTATCTAACCTTTCGTCAATTATAGCACTCCGGTGGCGGATGTACCCCAATTGTGTTGGCTATCCCTTACAAGAGCCTATGTGTGTTGAAGGAATCCCCTTTTTTAGTCCAGCCGGTTAAAGGGCGTGTTTGACCCAAGAATTTAAGTGTTCAGCCAGTTTATTTTGAAAGAATAGCCGGATGATCAGATGTTTGGGGTAGCAGATCTGTCAACCGACCAATAAGCTTCGCTGTGCGAAAGCTGAGGAATAGACGGATAACGTAGTCGACCACAACGAATAAATACTACTGAAATGAAAATCATCCTGATGATGGTTGTCGGGCTGTTGCTTGCCCTCGACACCGTGGCTCAACCTCTAGCTCCTGGCTCCCAAAGGCAGAGAAGCGAGAAGCCGGTTATGCTCATGAACCGCATTTCACCGTCCGTCTCGGAACTGTACGTGGCGAATGCCGACGGCTCCAATGAGCACAAACTACTAACAACAGGCACCTTCGATTACCACGGCTCATTCTCGCCTGATGGCCGCTGGATTGTGTTTACCTCCGAACGGGCCGGTGACGGACAGGCCGACATCTACCGCGTTCACCCCGACGGATCGGGGCTCGAGCAGTTGACCGATAGCCCCGCCTTGGACGATCAGGCCGCTCTCTCGCCCGACGGAACACAATTGGCCTTTATGTCGACCCGTGACCAGCATACGGCCAACATCTGGCTGCTGAACCTGAAAACCCGTAAACTCCGCAACCTGACGGCCTCATTCATGGGCGACCAAAACAAGCCCAACGGCTACTTCAGACCGGCGTGGTCGCCCGATGGCCAGTCGCTGGCGTTTGCCTCCGACCGTACCTCCGACTGGAAAGGACACAGCGACGGCAAAGGCTGGGAGCACGTGCAGGAACTACGTATCTACGTCATGAAACCCGATGGAACGGGCCTGCGTAAACTCTCGCGCGACAGCGTGTGTTCGGGTTCGCCCAAGTGGTCGCCCGATGGCAAACGCGTGGTTTTTTACGAGTTACCCGTCGAAGGGACCTGGGCGGCCCGGGGCTCCGGGGCGGCTAAAGCAACGTCTCAGATTATATCGGTGGATGTCAAGACGGGCGAGCGGCAGGTGCATACCAGCGGCCCCAGCCTGAAACTGCTGCCCCAGTACGTTGGCCCCTCGACCATCGGCTACCTGGCCAAAGCGGGCCCCAACGAGGGGCTGGGCTACACCAATGGAGCCGCTGTCAAAGCGAAGCTGCGTTCGCCCAGTTGGTCGCCCGATGGCAAGCTGGTGGTCTACGAAAAACAGGACTGGACACCCCGCCCGCAAAACAAGCTGCTCTACAGTTGGGACCCCAGCCACGAGTATCGCTATACCGACGTATTTCCAAGTTTCTCAAAAGATGGGAAACTGCTGCTGACCGAGAAAAACGACAACTCGTCGATTGCCATCATGGACGCTGACGGGGCAAACCGGGTGCGCATTTTCGATGCGAAAGGCGGGGGGGCGGCCTTCTCGCCGGGCTGGTCGCCCGATGGGCAGCGGGTGGTGTTTGGCTTCGGTGGATTCCTGAAAAGTCGCGAAACCCGAGCCGCTAAACTGATGGTGGTCAACCGCGACGGTACGGGCCTGACCGACCTCACCGATGGGACGCCCAACGCCGGGTTTCCGAACTGGTCGCCCGACGGCAAACACGTCGTGTACCGGGTCTGGGGCGATAACCAGCACGGATTGCGGATTATGAACCTCGACGACCGCTCGGTGCAGGTGCTGACCACCGGGTACGACAATGTACCCTACTACTCACCTGACGGGAGCCGCATTCTCTTTACCCGCCAGCATGAGAACAATAACTTTGACGTGTTTACGATCCGTCCCGACGGCACGGGTCTGGTCCGGCTGACCACCGCTCCTACCAACGATGCCCACGCCGTCTGGACCGACGAAGGCAGACAGATTCTGTGGAGCAGTGGCGAATACGGATTCAAGGAAGAAGCCGCTCTCAGCGACAATACGTTTCAACCCTACGGGGTTATCTGGATAATGAACGCGGATGGCACCGGCAAACGACCGCTGACGGATAGCCTTTGGGAGGATTCTATGCCCTGCTACGTCCCTCAAAAAACGGCTCAATCGTCTAAGTGAGTAAAGGCTATCAACCAGCGGATAAGCGATCCGGTTTACCGTTCAGCATAATACCTTAACTTTATGGGTCATGAACCTCTTGAGCGATAACCCGCTGACGCTCCGTCAGAAAATTAGGCTCGCCCTGAGCATCGCCCTTATTTACTGGCCCATTCGGGTATACGTCAACATCAGTCCATTGAGTTGGGCTGTGGTTGGACATGACTGGCCGTTTTTCCTGGCGGAGGGCCTGCTGACCGTTGGGCTGTTTTTGGGCTGGGTATGGTTAATAGATGAACTCCAGGGAGGCGTCACCAACCGGCTGGCACAGACCGCCACGGGTGACCCGCGGCCGTTGACGCAACTCGTTACGCTGCTGGTGGCTATCGGGCTGGCCCTGCTGGTAAATAAGCTGTTTGGGCAACTGCGGCAGTTTTCGGAGCGGCAGCTGAAACGCGGGTTTTCAACGGCGGGCTGGGTACGCGACGACCCTTTCGACGCCCGGCCCGACAACCGGGGGCAGCGTCGACGTATGAATAATGGGCTAACAGTGCTGGCCCTGCTGGCCGCTTTCTACCTGACGGCCAACCGACGCTCGACCCGGCGCATCCATCAGTTACAAATCCAGGCTGAACGTATGGAGAAAGAGACCGTTCGGGCGCAGTTCGATGCGCTGAAAAATCAGGTAAACCCACATTTTCTCTTCAACAGTCTTAGTATACTGTCTTCACTGGTCGATACTGACCCTAAACTAGCTGGTGACTTTATCGATCAATTAGCCAAAGCGTACCGGTACATTCTGGAGCAGCAGGACAATGAGACTGTGAGTTTGGGCACTGAACTGGACTTTATTGAAGCGTATACGTTTCTTTTGTCGCTGCGGTTTGAAGATAAACTGTTTGTTGCCATCGATGTGCCGCCTGCCGCCCGCGCTCGTTACCAGATTGCCCCGCTTTCGCTGCAATTGCTGGTCGAAAACACTGTGAAACACAACCAGCTGTCAGAGGAGGAGCCGCTCCGCGTTTATATCGAACTGGCTGGCGACTACCTTCAGGTGCGCAATGCTATGCAACCCCGGCCGGACCAAAGTGTATCGACGGGTATCGGCCTGCGTAACATCACCAACCGGTACAGCCTGCTGACCACCCGACCCGTTTGGGCGGGGGAGGCCGATGGACACTTCATTGTTAAACTGCCGCTGCTATGAATGTAGTGATTATTGAAGACGAAAAACGAACGGCCCAGCGGCTGGAAAGCCTGCTACTCCAGTACGACCCAACCATCCGGGTGCTGGCTAAACTGCCGTCGGTCGCTAAATCACTCGCCTGGTTTGCCAAGCCGACCCCAGCGGAACCCGATCTGCTATTTCTCGACATTCACCTCGATGATGGATCGGGCTTTCAGTTTCTCGAACAGGCCGGGTTGACGCTGCCTGTTATTTTCACAACGGCTTTTGACCAGTATGCCATTCAGGCGTTCCAAACCAACAGTATCGATTACCTGCTAAAACCCATCGGTGCGGCTGAACTCGCGCGGGCTATCGACAAGTTCAACCGCCTGCGGGCGTTACCCCAACGCGCCCTGTTGCCCGACCTAACGGCGCTGATGCAGAGCCTGAAGCAGATGCAGTCTCCCTACAAAGACCGATTCATGGTCAGCATTGGTACCAAAATCCGTAGCCTGCCCGTCAGTGAGATCGCTTACTTCTTCTACGAAGACAAAGCCACCTGGCTGACCACCCGCGACGGGCAGCGAATCAGCATCGACTACAGCCTTGAGAAGCTGGACACCCTGCTCGATTCCCGCCAGTTTTTTCGCATCAACCGGGCGTTTCTGGTCAGCCTGGACGCGATTCTCACCGTTCACACGTATTCAGGCAGTAAACTCAAGGTTATCCTTCAACCCCCGGCCCGGCAGGATGTACTCGTCAGTGGTGAACGAGTAGCAGACTTCAAAGAATGGCTCGGCAAATAAACGTATAAAGACCGTAGTAGGTTATCGATTGATTCGTCAGGCAAAAGTGGGACCCCTCAATGGAGCAGATGGGCAGTTTGGTCGCATTGCTGGACAGTAACGTCATCGCGACGCATGAAAAAAAGATGAAAATTTTAGTTAATTTTAGCTACCTATCAACACGCCTTTACAATTTAGAACTTGTACCCGTAGCCGACCCGCACCACCTGCGTTTCGTAATAGTCAGTGCTGACATAGCGGAAGCCGTCACCCTGGACCTCACGTCGGATACGGAGGGTATTGGCAATGTCAGTCGCGTTGATAAATAACTCCCCTTTGCCCTGCTGAACGTTTTTTTTCAGTCCCAGGTCAATCGAGAATCGTGAATCAATACGGCCTTGTGGCACCAAGTCAGGGGCTAAATAAATGGCCGTAAGTTGCGCGTCGAGTTTGCCCGCCAGGTGAAACAGGCCGTTGAGCTTGACGTTACCCGAAAACAACTGCTGCCGCCCGGCCGTAAAGGTGTTTGGGACAGGATACAGATTGACCACCGTAAAGGCATCGATTGTATTTTGGTAGCCGTTCAGGTTGAGGTTGGCCGCAGCCCACTTCCCGAAATTCTGGGAAAGTACGACCTCAACTCCGCTCATGCGGCTTCGACCGGCATTCTGAAAAATGTTGTAGATCAGCGTGCTGCCGGGTACGATGCTACCGATACGGGTAATGGTGGCCTGCATCGCTTTGTGGTAGGCTGCCGAATACAGATACCCACTGTTCCAGTTGGTCTTATAACCCAGTTCGTAGGAACTGGTGAACTGTGGGCGCAGGCCCGGATTCCCTACTTTGATGATTTCGGCATCGTCGTATTTGGGAAAAATCCGGATATCCACTTCATTGGGCCGGTCGACCCGGCGCGTGTAGAAAAGAGAAAGCCGGTTATTGCCATTGAGTTTGTAGGCTAATCGTACCGTCGGAAAGGGTTGGCCATACTGGTAGCCGTCACTTTTGTAGGTATTGTGATTCGGATTCACTTCATACTGCAAATCCACGTATTCGACGCGCAAACCAGCTTCTACCTCCACCTTCTTCGTTTCAATCAGGTAGTTGCCGTACAGAGCCGGTATCCATTCGCGGTAGGTGGCCGCTCCCCCCGCGTCGACATCCAGCGGAGAGTTCAGACCAGGAAAAAACTGCATGTTGGTGGGAATCCAACGCCGACGAAATTTAGCCCCTGTTTCAAGTCGTCCGTAGCGCAGCGGCTGTACATAATCGACGGTTAGGTCGGCTACGTTTTCATCCGACAGGAGTTTAAAGGAATCCTGGCCGGTATAGGTGGGCAGACTATTGGTAAAAAAGTACTTCTCGTCTTCCCGGTGAAAAGTGTAGTTGAAACCCGCGTTGAGTGACCGGCCCGGTTGTTTGAATTTATGCTGCCAGCTCGCCGATGCCGTCACGGTCGTTTTCAGTTCATCTTCCAGAAACTGCCACAGCCGTAGCCGCTCCGAGAGCGTACCGTCGAAGAACGGTTGGTCGCCCCGGTCGATGATTTTCTCGCTGCTGAATAGTCCCGATACCGTCACCGTATTGGCCTCGTCGACGAACCAGTCGATACCGGCTTTGCCCGTTGCGATGTTGGTGTTGCGGTTGCGTTTGAGTTGCTGGCGAATGACGGTGCCGTCGTCATAAAACCGATCGGCAAACTCGTTTTTGTTCAGCGTCTGCGTGTAAAGATTGTCGCCCTGAAAAAACAGGTTGACATTGTTCTTGCGGTAGTTGAGCGAGAGCGACGGGTTAATTTTAGGCGTGTTCCGGTACTGGGGCCGGATGGTCGGGTAGTTTTCCCGTTTCTCCCAGAGGGCACCCACGGCCGCAGCCAGATCTACTTTGCCATTGAAGCCTTCTTTCTTTTCTTTTTTGTAGATGATGTTGATGATGCCCGCATTCCCATTAGCGTCAAATTTAGCGGATGGATTATTGATGATTTCGACCCGGTCGATGGCCGATGCCGGAATGTTTTCCAAGCCGGATTGGCCGCCAAAACCCGTTAGGGCGGTCTGTTTTCCATCGATCAGTACCATCACCTGCGTACTGCCCCGTAGTTGGATCTGGCCACCCTCTCCCACGGTCACGCCCGGCAAATTTTTCATGGCATCCAGGGCTGAACCGCCCGCCTGACTGATGTTGTCGGCCACCGTAAAGGTTTTCTTATCCATCGTACTGGCAACGGCTTCGAACTCGGCCGTCACGATTACTTCGCCCAACTGAGCGACTTCTTCGGTCAGCTCCAGAGTACCCACGTTCAAAAACTCGCTCAACTGCCCCACCAGCACGGGCTGAAGGCGGGCCCGGTAGCCAATGTAAGTCGTTTTAAGCAGGTAGTTACCCGGTTTAACGCCCGCGAGGGTGAATAGTCCTTCTTCATTGGTAATGGCTCCCGTGACGAACGCGCTGTCGGTCGGGGTCAGCAGGGTTACATTCACGTAGGGCATGAGGACTTTATTCTTGGCCTCTTTGACAGTCCCGGACAGGGTAACAGGGGTCGTTTGAGCCACAGCGACAACGGCCGTCGTGACAATGATCAGCAGAGTGCGCGGAATAAAAGAGAAAATCGATTTCATCCGAGTGGGGTGATTGACCATACAAACCTAATGACCAATTCGGGAGTAATTCTGTAGCAGCGGACTTGACGTCACGATTTGATTAGCTACTCGGAAAGCTTCAGGAAAACTTCAGATTCTGAGCCTTGTTTTGTCCGCATCAATTCAACAGTATGGATGCTAACTTCATGATTATGCTGGGAATGAACACGGCCTGGATCGAGTGGGGTGGAACGGCCCTGATTGCCGCGCTGGTGTTCATTGAAACGGGTTTTCTGCTGGGTCTGATTGTACCCGGTGGCGAAACGCTTTTGTTCACGGCGGGGCTGCTGACGGGCGTCGGTACGTTGCATCTGCCGGTTTTAGGACTTGTTGCCGTGCTGGTCGTAGCTGCCTTGGCGGGCGATCTGACGGGTTTTTGGATTGGCCGCCAACTCGGTGACCGGCTCCGTCACCAGCCCGACACGTTCCTCTTCAAATGAGCCGACCTGGAAGAGTCCGACCAATTTTACCGCAAACACCCGAAGCGGGCCTTACTGATCGGTCGTTTCTTCCCGATCATTCGCACCTTCAATCCGCTACTGGCGGCCAACAGCGGCATGCCCTGGACCCGGTTTTTGCTCCTGACGTCTACGGGCTGCGTAGCCTACATCACCACCTTAGTGCTGACCGGTTATTGGCTGGGTGGGCAGTTTCCCTCGGTCGGGCAATACGTGGAATACATCTTTCTGGGCGTAGTGGTACTGGTACTCGGAACGCTCCTTATCAAACGATTTCGTCGGACGGATAACGCAGCTCGGTAACGAATTAGTCCCTGTCTGCTCAAGTCTGTAAGCAATGACCAGTGGGTCAGTACAACCATCATTCATTCAACAATCAACTTACTCAATGAAAGGAACCCTTTGCTTAGTTGCTCTGCTGGGCGGTTTCGCGGCCCCGGCACTGGCTCAACAGGCCGACACGCTCCTACTCGATAGCCTGTCGTTTATTCGCTCGAAGCGCATGTCGGAGGTCGATCTGGCCAAAAAACGGGAAGGCGCTTTACGACGGGTCTGCCCGATCTGTCCTCGGACCCGGTAACGGGGTTTAGCGTCGGTATCCGAACCAACACCTACTGGAATGGCACCCGCGCCAACCCGCTCTTCGCCTATACGCCCTACCTGGTGAGGCTGCGCGCCAATGCATCGTACTACACCACCAACGCCCGCGAATTGACCTTTTCGGTGGATGTGCCGTACTACAAAGGGTCGCGCTGGCGGTTTCGCGTGGATTTCAAGGCGCAGCAAAACCCGTCGAATCTCTATTTCGGATCGAGTCAAAGTACGCTGGGTCCGCTTCGTTTGCCCTCCGATCCGAACAAAACGTTCGCGACCTATGCCGCCTACAACCGGGCGCGCAGCACCCTGCGTCCGGGTCAGGCGGGCGAAGCCCCCCTCGTGAGCGATGCCCTGTCGAACCGGTTTCGGGAAACGGAATTCATGCTCAATCTTAAAGCCGATTATGCCTTAGGTAAGGGCAAATGGCGGGTGATGGGCGGCTACGAAATTCAATCTTTAGCGTACAAAACGTTTCAGGGGACCGAAACGGATGCCATCGATCCCGTTTCGGGGGCGGAGACCAAAGCGCCCAACGGTACGTCCTTGCTGGCCCGTGATGCGCAGCAGGGGCTGATTTTCGGCCTCGACGGGGGGCGGGTTTCCATCGTGCAGGGGGCGCTGATTTACGATACCCGTGATTTTGAACCCGATCCGACGCGGGGTGTATACGTCGAGGTGGCCAATGAGTTTTCTCACCGAGTTATCGGCTCCCAGTTCAATTTCAACAAATTGTTCCTTCAGGGACGTATCTACCGGCGACTGCCTGTCGGTTCGCGAACGGTGCTGGCGGGTCGGATTGGGGCGGGAACCATCTTTGGCCGGCAGGCTCCCTTCTTCGAGTACCAGGATCAGTGGAGCCCTGACGGCAGCATCAATGCCCTGGGCGGCAGACAATCGCTTCGGGGGTATAGACAAAACCGGTTCCTGGCCCGCACCGTTGCATTTTCAAACGTAGAATTGCGCGTCCGGCTGGCCGACCTGAAAGTTGGCCGACAGAATTTTGGGCTGGGAGTGGCTCCGTTCTTCGACGCGGGTACCGTGCGTGACCGCTGGCAGGACCTGGATTTTAGCAACATCAAGACCTCCTACGGGGCTGGCGCCCGGGTGGCCTGGAACCTGTCGACCATTCTGTTCTTCGATTACGGGGTATCGAAAGAAGACCGGCTGTTCTACTTTGGCATCGGGCAGATTTTTTAACCGGACCACAGCGGCACGAGACCGCTCCGGCGTACCGGGTGTAGCGGAACCGTAGCCGGAAGTTTTGGCTTTATGTCGGCCAAACCAGTACCAGCAACCCGATCAAAATCAGCCCACCACCAATCAGCAACTTGGGCGTAACGGGTTCGCCAAGCAGCGTAACCGACAGCAGGATCGTAATGACGATGCTTCCCTTGTCGATCAGGGCGACATCCGAGACGCGGCCAATCTGGATGGCTTTATATCGGACCGCCGACGCGGTAAAAAACCCACGACAGCGTGGTCGTCAGGCCTGATATGGCTAGAAAACCGACGATGCGGCTGTTGAGTTGACTCAGTTCCCGCACGTTCTGGAAACAGAGGAAGTTAAGCAGCACCAGCCCGAAGACGACCGTCGTCCTGACGGCCAGTCCCAGGTCCGAACTAATATCCTTAAGGCCCAACTTGGCGACAACGGCCGTTAAACCGGCAAAGAGCATCAAAATAAGACTGTAAATAACCCAGGTAGGCATATGGTTTGTCAATAAGGAAAATAAATCGAGAAGCTGTGTATTTGCGCTAACTCATCAAATTGATACTGCACGGTCATGCCGTGGCGTTCGGCGATCTGCCGAACCAGGGCTAACCCTAAGCCGGTCGATTCGGGTCGATTGGGGTTCTTGACAAACCGGTCAAAGAGTTGATCGGACGGAAACGGCAACGGCAGACCGACATTGACGATGTTGAAAAAGGTCTTCGTCAAGGTCATTTCTGCACAGGTGGCAGGCAGGGCGTGAATGGTCGCATTTTTAATCAGATTGCTGAATAACACCTCGGCCAGATACGGATTCATCGGCCGAACCACATCCGGGGTGATTCGGCTTACCCAGTTTAGTTGCCGGTGGTGGGCGTAGGAGGAGAAGTTATGGTGCAGTTTTTCGGCGAGGGCGCTCAGGTCAACGGGTTGCTGATCCAGAAACTGGTTGTTGTCGATCTTGGAGAGCAACAACAAACTTTTGTTGAGGTGAACGAGTCGTCCAATGGCTCCCTGGGCCTGTTCCATATACTCGACCTGCTGCTGGGTCAACGGTTCGGTCGCTAAGAGCCGATCTAATAGCGTGGTGACGATGGACAGGGGCGTTTGCATCTCGTGGGCGGCATGGTCGGTAAACTCTTTCTGAGCTATGTATTGCCCGTGCAGATTTCGGCTCATGTCGTTGAGGGTGCGGCCTAACTGACTAAACTCGGTGATTGTGCTGTCGGGGAACGTAGCCGGTGTTTGGGCATCGAGCCGGTAGTCACGAAGTTGGTCGATTAATTGGTAAAAAGGCTGCCACAGCCGACAGGATACCCAGCTAGTCAATCCCAGCAATACCCCCAGCAGGCCCAGGAAGCCGACGATGATAGCCACTGACAACAACTGGGTAATTTCGATAAACTCCCCAATCACCTGCTTTACCACCACTAAGTACGAGCGGTCCGCCACCTGTACAGTGGCCGTTAGTCGGCGGACCGGAACCAACTGCTTCTCGCGCCGGTCGTACTCCAGCGTATCCGAGAAAACGGGCTTTAGGGTATAACCGGGAGCTATTTCTTCCACGTGGGGATTGTCCAGCAGATGCTGTCCCTCGGGCATTGGCCGTTCAGTTGTTCTCAATTGCTCCTGGACAAAGAGCAGATCGCTGGTGAGCTGCTCATCGATCTCGTACCGGACCACCCGGCTAATGAGGGTATGAAACAACCAGCCACCCCCGATGGCTACCGGGATAGCCACCAGCACCAGATACAGTAGGGTCTTTCGGAGCAAACTCATGGTTCTGTCGAGAAAATATACCCCGCCCCGTACCGAGTCCGGACATAATCGGGGCATCCTGCATCTGTTAGTTTACGTCGCAGATTCTTGATGTGTGTGTAGAGAAAATCGTGAGAATCAGCCCCGTCCATGTGGTCACCCCAGACGTACTCAGCGATGGCCGCTTTAGTAAGCAGCCGGTTGGTATTGGCCAGAAAAAACAGCAGCAAACGGTATTCCTTTTCTGTCAAGTCGAGGCTGCGCTCTTGGACATTCACCCGGTGCGAGAGCGGATCGACGGTGATGTTGCCGTAGTGGATAAGGTTGTTCCCCCCGAAAAAACGACGGCGCAGCACGGATTTGATGCGGGCGTTGAGTTCAGGCAGGTGGAAGGGTTTGGTGATGTAATCGTCCGACCCCAATTCGAGGCCCAGCAATTTATCATCGAGCGAATCCTTAGCGGAAATAATGATCAGGCCAGGTTGGGTCGCTGATACCGTGATGGCATCGGCTAACTTCCCCTCGCCCTTCAGTTGTCGAATCAGGTTCAGACCATTACCATCAGGCAGCCCAATATCGACTACCAGGCAGTCATAATCGTAATCGTTAAGGGCCTGCGTAGCTTTGGCGAAACTGGCGGACGTCGTTACAACGTACCCTTCCTCTTCCAGAAATTGCCGCATGGCGATCAGCAGGGCGGGTTCATCTTCGACCAGCAGAATTTTCATGGTTTAAACGTTTGATCAAATATGAAGCAGAAATCTAAAGTAATTCTAAAGCAGCCGTGTATCGGACCGAACGCTTTCCTTCTACTGAATGAACCGGATTGTCCTTAGCCTCGATACCGCCAAAGAGCTGACGAATTTGTTCGATTTGCTTATCCATGTCATATTTCGATTGCCTGACCACGCAGCTTCTACCGGGTACTCTGGACCAATATCCGAACATCTCCTCGAACCGACAACTGACCCTACTTGTCATCTGATGTTGACGGATGTCGAGCTGTTTTCTTTGAACTGATTGTCTGAAGTAGAGTGCTCCTGTCTGGCAACTACTGATTTACTTCAGAATCGCTCCCTAATCTTACCCTGCCGTTTGGCTAACGTAACGTGTTTCATGCCCAATTTGCATTTAAAGAAGAGCCCGGCCATCTGGTTTTATTGCTGGCTGTGGTGCATCGTTTTGACCGGCTGGGTTATTCAAGCTCCTGCCCAGCCTGATACTACGCGTCCTGTTTATCGCCAGTCGATGGCACGATTTGTTATTCCGTCCGCGTTTATTGGTGTGGGCATCTATACCTTATCCGACAACCATTCATTCAATCGCTTCCAGTTTCGGAATAGTCTTCTAAATCACACCAACAAGTACCTTACTCACCTCGATGATTACCTAAGATACGGACCGACCGTTCTAATGGCTGGATTGACGGCCGCAGGTGTGAAAGGACGCTCGTCACCCTTCGATCAGACTGGTTTATGGTTAACAGCCAACGGGATTGCGGGTATCCTAACTTTCGGTCTTAAGCAATCGACCGGGTACCTGAGGCCAGATGGCTCCAACCGGCAATCGTTCCCTTCAGGCCATACCTCATTTGCTTTTGCCGGGGCTGGGGTGCTCGACCACGAGTTTGGTTCAACCTGCGTGCTGATTCCAATTGCTGGTTATGCAATGGCCGGGACGACGGGCTATTTGCGAATGGTCAATGATAAGCATTGGATATCTGACGTGTTGGCCGGGGTTGGCATTGGCCTACTGTCAGCGGAGGCCGCTTATCATGTCTATCCCTGGATTAAGCGAAGAGTAACTAGGCGCAGAGCCGTCAATAAGTGAGGATATACTTGGTCTTTATATAAACCTTATAACATCATTTTTTCTTAGCCCTGATTAGTTGAACCGATTTTCTCAGGTGGAATCTTCCAACTTCGTCTGAGCAAAATTGATTTTTGACGCTTTGGTCAAGATATAAACTTATTCTTCTCCTGTTGACCAATCAGGTGATTTTACCACTACTGTAAACCGCACCCAAAAGGCGCGTCTAGTTAGGTTGAACGCGCCTTTTGGGTGAACTGATTTTTTCAGTACAGTTTTGACGTTTTACAATTGAAATTTGAACTGGATAGTATCAGCCGTCATGATACTATGAACTAGTATCAATGTTGAATCAAGTAAGTTTCAATATCCCTCGTAGCGGAGATAAATGTAATTGATCCGACTTCATCCCTCATCTTCCTTTTTCGTTTCTAACCAGTACTCCAGGTGTCCCAATAGTTCAGGTTGTTCTTCTGCTTGACGACTCAGCTCCCAATCCAGTAAACGTAAAGCGTGTTCAATCACAACCTTTTGAGCACTGCCAGGATTGAAATTGTCGTGTTCTAGCTCTTGAGATAACATGTGTAAAGAAGGTATTGAGAATGAATATGATGATCTAGTCACTTGTACGCACGTTTAAGGCCATCACAACAAATCGTCTTGTTGTCTGGCTAAGGGATGTTTACTAATGATTGCAATTTTACGTACAACTAAATTTATTAAATGGTATTTATGCCTATCTGGTTATAAATCAGGACAAACAGGGTTCATTTATGGACAAACCCTTTACATACTCTCAATTTAAGTCAAAAGGTTTTTCATTCAGCAAACAATACTCTAGTAAATTGCTCTTTTTAAAAGAGTATTGTTTGTGCATTTCATGAAGTCAGAAACATTTTTAGCTCAAGCCAGCACAATCCTATTTGAGCAGAACGGCCTATCCATATCTGTTCTCAATCAAGCGGATGAGCGGGCTATCAAACTCTTACAACAGACTACGTATGGTACCAAAGGTGTCCGTTATCGTCAGATTAGCCAGGTCGAAACGATTCAACGATTACACAACCCATACTTCTTTCACCTCTACGATCACCATGAGTTAATTGGCTTCTATTGCTTAGATCAACGTTTTGTATCGTTTCCCAGTAACTCATTACCTGGGTACTACGGTCGCTATCTGGCCGTACGAGAAGATAAGCAGGGAAAAGGTTATGGCCAACTGCTGAAATCGACCGCGGTGAAGTATATCGAACGAACTGCTCCTGCTCCCTGTATCCTATACTCGTATATCGAAGCTAAAAATACACGTTCCATGGCCGCTTCGGTTAAGGAAAGCTTTACATCAGTTGCCCGGCTAAACACGTATATGTTCCGGCGTTTTTCCCCCGTAAAGGATAAGCGATTTCGGCCAATTTCATTGATGGAATCCAATGCTATTCTGGCGTTGGTTAAAGGGCAGTATGCCCATTTTGGCTTCCAGAATTTTATCAATATCAATTACAAGAATCAATATTTCATACTCGAAGAGGATGGGCAAGTTTTAGCTGGGGTTCAGGCTAATCCAATTCTATGGAAAATTCTTCAGATACCAGGTCCGTTTGGGGCTCTGGCTAAGCACATCGCTCCGTACATACCTGGTTTTCGTCGTTTTTTTAATCCGTCTCGGCAGGCTTTCGTCGTGCTGGAAGGGGTTTATGTTGACCCGATCAAACCAGAACTTTTGTCTGTCCTCCTAGAAAGTGTACTGGCCCATTTCAATCTGCACACGGCTATGTGGCAAATTGATAAAAAGGATCCACTTGTTCCACTGCTCGCCAGCCCAACAATGGGCCGCTTCAGTCATTTTCAACCAGGTGTAACAACCCATGTCATGGTCAAACCAGTTGGTCACCTCTCCGAAATAGACTTTTGCAGCAATCCGGCCTATGTGTCCTGTTTCGATTACTCATAGTCAATAATCATCAGGCCTTGTTGCTCACTTACGCGTCAAACTTCTTCTACCTACCAGTCAATGAATCAGGCCCAAACGCAACTGAAGCAATTACTCGAGCGTTCACGGCAGCAGTTGATTCGTCCACTCGCCAACGTTCAGCGCCGGTTACTGTATTTCATTAATATCTCTTACCTGTGCTTGATGCCGTTTTTTTTATTAAGCGAAAAGCTGGCTACTGGCTCTTTTGTACCAGACAACCGGTTGTGGTTCGTTTACGGCTTTGTCTGGACAACAAACCTGGTTTCAGGTTTTTACGCCTATCTCAGTTTAAGAAGCAGGCGGCTTAGGCTGATGAGCCGTCCTCTGGATTTAGACAAGTGGCTCCAGAACCCAAGGGCGGAACGAACGCTGCGCTGGACAAGTGTCCTGTCAGTTATGCTGATGAGTCTGACAAATATGATGGGCATCGGCAACCCCTCTACGGACTCACTGCTGACCGATTTTGGCTTAGCACACTCACTTATTGTGGTATCGGCTATGGTTCTGGGCCGTACCGCTATGCTAAGCTGGTCAGCTATCGTCATGGGCGTTTTAATTTACGTGACGTTTGGTACGTTAGGGTATTCATATCGGTTTCACTACCTGACACCCAACGAAGCCGCAGCGTATGATCTGGCATTAGCGCAAAAACAGACCTGGGCTCTCAATCGGCAAGCCGTTCTGACTGCTAACCAACTCAATTCCCCCCGGGCTTCCCGCTATTTCAACACCTGGCTGATTTTTATTGCGGTGGCAACGGTAACATCCTACTACATTGCGGGCGTCGCCCTGGAGCTGTTTAAAGTTATTCCAGACGTGACCGATGACATAAAGGAAGCCATCGATGCGACTAAGTTGGCAGAAGAACGACGCCTGATCCAGCAGCAAGAAACGCTGAGTGCTGAACTGAAGGCATTGAAGGCTCAGGTTAACCCTCACTTTCTATACAATACCCTAAACTACTTTTATATCCGATCCCAGGAAGTCGATCCTGAACTAGCTGATTCAATCATCAAGCTCGCGGAGATTATGCGCTACAGCATGCGGGAAGACTTTCGTAGCGCTAAGCTGGTTGAGGAGATTAATTACATGAAGCAGTATATCAGTCTGCACCAATTACGCTACCCACTGCAAATGCGCTTCACAATAGAAGGTGATGTTGACAGTAAAATTATATCCCCTTTTTTATTGATTGGCCTGGTTGAAAACGCTTTCAAACACGGTAATATGACAAACCCCAATCATCCGTTCATAATCGCTCTCAAGGTATACAAAGACCGGATCGAGTATTTCACCTCCAACCTAAAGAATAAAAAGCAGCGGTTCGAGAGTCATCATATTGGTCTTTCGAATATGCGTCAACGATTGGATTTAATGTATGAACGATACACGTTTGACATAGCCGAAACAGACGACCTTTTTTCATGTAACCTAGTAATTTACAACTAATGGCTTTGACTTGTCTAATTCTCGACGATGAAGAAATCTGCATCAGACAACTTCGCAGGTATGTTGAAAAAGTGCCCACGTTGGCCTTGAAGGCTTATTTCACGGATCCCAATGAATCCCTAATGTATCTGGAAAAGGAAAAAGTTGACCTAATCTTTGTTGATATGGAAATGCCCAACTACGCAGTCGATGGACTTGACTTCGTACGAATCATGGGCGACTCACAGCGGTATATTTTCACAACTGCTTATCCACAGTACGCTCTGCCAAGTTATGAGTATAACGTAATTGACTTCCTCCACAAGCCTTATTCGTTCGAACGGTTCATGAAAGCCGTTCAACGGGCAAAGGAGTGGCTTGGAACCTCCCTTAAGGAGATAGCTACGGAAGCAGGTTCCTACACGTATGTACGTTGGGATGGCAAACTGCAACGCGTTGATTTCGATGACATTTGTTGGGTGGAGAGTGAGCGGAATGTAATCTGGTTTTATACTGATACGAACCGCTTTAGCGCAACATTGACTATCGGTGAAATTGAGGCTCGCCTTCCCCAGAACCATTTTATTCGTGTCCACAAATCGTACCTTATTGCCATCAATAAGGCTGAAGTAATAAATAAAGACACGGTCTGCATTCGACGGCATGGAAAGCTTCAAGAAATTCCTATCGGCGATACGTACAAGAAAGACTTCATCTCATCCATTGAGAATAAAATCTTGAGGAAGTAAGTGGAAAACGACAAGTAACTTCGTGCAGCTGATATACAATGCCCATAGTCATAATTAGAAGAATGGCAATTTACGTTTGTATTGGAAGAAACTAGTTAGCTCAGCTTTTTCTTGTGTTTCTTACTCTTGTAATAAAGGCTTGCCATGCCTTTCGATTACAAACGATTTAATGGGCACAAGCCAAGTAATGTAAACTGGGTTACCAAAACTGTTATCAAAATCTTAGTAAATCAGCATTGATCAAATTAAAAACTATTCATTTAAGTCTTCTACAAATCGAAAAGCGATTTTTTTTCATTTCATGGGGGATATCTACCCGGGTTACTGCTCGACTAAATGCAGTAACCGACTCATTGCGTTTTCTTTGTCAGCCTCGCCCAGGCCATAGAAATAAACCGTCTGACCAACCTGCCGGACTCCATCCCACCGGCCCATACTATCCCGGTAGATAACTGAATAGCCGGCTAAATCGCCGATCTCCAAACGGATCTCGTCAAGCACGTACTCTATGTCGTTTGTTACGCTGCGGTTGCCAAGATCGAGGTCCACGATGGCGATGACGTTCCCCTCAACGGTGTAGGTGTAATCAGCGGCAAATGGCCGCTTCCGATTTGATTGACTCATAGGAGTACTTATCGGCAATTAATCCGAATGTCAAAATAGTGTAGCTGGTTGCGAAACTGCTCACAATTCCGCTTCCGTTGCCGGAGAACAGCCTGACGAAGCTGCTGACGCGTGTAGCGACCACCCGGCGTCAGTCCATTAACCTCGCAGAAAGCGTTTAACTCCTGCTGGTCAAATCGGGTGGCGGAGCCAAGGCTTAGCGTGATTTCGGCTTGCTCAACACTGGTCCGTGCCTTTAGCTTAACCCGCAGGTTGGCAATAGCGGCCCGAACCGTCGGCCCAAAACCAATGTCGCCCCGGTAACTTACGCAATAATCCCAGCGTTCACCCTTTAGCCTACGTTCGTACAGAACGGCCCCACCAATCTGATGGTCAAGGTGAACGGTTAAGTATCCATTCCGCTGAACGGATGCGGTTACCTTGTCCTCAGCCAACTGGTAGTTAAGTCGGAAGAATCGGCCGATTGTCCGGATTAACCAATCTCCCGACCATTTTTCGATGGGCTGACTGCCAACGAGTCTGCCCCACTCCTTCCGTCCTTTGTACACATGAATAACCGCCAGCGCAGGGTCGACAGTAATCCGGTAATCGTCTACTACGGCGTAGGCGTTGGGAGGCTGATTGGTCTGCAAATCGTATAATGAGGTCTCCTGCTGCATAACTTGGCGCAAAGGGCCAGGTGCCTTAAAGCCCGACCGGAACCCGCGGGTAGCGTCCCAGCCTAACGTGACCTGACCTGGCGTGGTCCGACCAAATATACGCCATTTGGTGCAGCAGATGGGTCTGCGAGACCCATAGTCGACAAATCGGGGGTGTCGTGTCCTTTTTGGGTGAGTACCGAATCGGGCCGTTATGGCAATCGAATCACGCCAGCAAGGAAAAGCCTGACTGACCCAAAGCTGGTCAATGTCCTTTAGTCCCGGTTCGTCCGGTATGAGGTTAAACATTCAAGCGCCCGGTATAACATCCCGGAGCCGGACAGAAATCAGCTATTGGGACGCTTTCCGGCTCACTCCCAGCAAAGCGATTAATAATAACAAACCGAGTACGAGACTACCAATCAGGTAATCGGTGGTCAGCAAACGAACCATGCGGGAGAACCAGTTGTACAGGTCGGCAGACTGGCTATTGGTGGCGAAAAAAGGACGACCGGCCACTAACATCAGGACAATTTTCATCGAATACATTGAGAAAATCAAAAGCGGTAAACTTTCCTCACGGATACAGTACGCTACCAACATGGGGCTGTTCTGCAATCACCCGCGCTTCAGTAAATGCCTGGTCAAAGTAACCTTCCCGGTAATCTCTCATGAGCTGAGCCGGATTACTGTAGGAATAGGTGAGTCCTATCTGGCCTAACCAAACTAAACTTTCCGTCTGCTCTTCACCGCTGAAGCTGCCAATATCATGGCCGTTCATTAACAGGACGCTGATGACCCTGGGCGCGTTAGCGTCGTGATCAGCGTACGATTCATATACGATGCCAATACTTCCGGCCTGGTTTGGGCCAAACGATTCGGTTGTCCGAACAACATCACCAACCTGATAAACGTGGACTATCTTCGCTGCTGCCATTTTGGTTTTCTGATTTATGCCGTGGATTGACCACTTAATTCATATATTATACAAATCAAAAATAAGCCTTTTAATATAAATTATATATAATCAAGGTGGCTTTTTCGGCACAAGCGCATCAGAAGTCGGGGGCATCCAAAGGCAGACTCTCATCGTCAAGCCTGGGTAGATCTTCCAGATCCGAGCTGAGGGGCATGAACCCCAAAAATTCTACCTGAGCCATCAGGTCCGGCTGAGTCCAGGCGGGAGGTCGAAGCTGGCCTCCCGGCGTTACCCGGTGCCAAAGGGCACAACCGTAAATAACATGCCCCGTGGTTCGCAGGCGGAAAGCCGGTGGCCAGTACGGTGTGTGCAGCGCTTCTTCATCACAATAGGCTGCGTCAGGACACTCGTCGTCGGCTCCGGTAACCTGGCTTGTGGGTTGCTGCCCGGCTATGGTAAGCCGACGGGCACCAATCTGGCGACAAAGAGCAGCCAGCGAATCGTTTACCTCCACTGGATAGATGGTCTCCAGATACGGATCAATCTTTAATAGCTTTAACATGCTTGTAAGGTTTTTAGGGAATCGGTTGCCCGGTCAGTTGACTAGTCCTGACGGGAGAAGCCGGATAAAGCGCAGCTTAAAAGCTGCCGCGGGATATTGTCCGGCTTAACACCACTCTGGCAAGCCCCAGTATACATGAACACGCAACGTTGAGCCGGGTGTATCCACCCGGCTCAATGCTCATCAGGAGGCTATTACCTCATTGGACGTTGTTTTCTCCAGCAGACCACTTTGCTCAGGATCGGCAAGCAAGTCTGCAAACGGGTTGAATACGTTCCTGACTACCTGTGTTTGAGCCATTTCGGTCAGCGTTTCGCGCCGGTACAGGTTGATCGTCTGCACATAATCCGTCAGCTCCTGCGTAACGGCTTTGTCAGCGGGCTTGTACGTAAACGACGCGATAAAGTACACACCTTTGGGCTGTATCTTGTTGTTTTCCCGCTTATCTGCGTTCACCGTCAGCACCACCTCATTGAGCTTGATTCGGTTATATACCAGGGGTGTAATGAGCCGTTCGAGGTTGGCCACACTGTAGCCATGAAACAGGATTCCCGATACACAACCGGCTTCGTCGACAAAGAACAGTTCGGCCCACTTTTTCAGTCCCTGCCCCAGAATATCGTCGGAAAAGATGCGCCAGGCAATGGGTTGAAACGACAGCGATGAACCCAGTTTCTCGCTGTTGTTCTCGTCGTAATGAATCGAGAACTTGCCTTCCTTCGCATCAAATCGGTACTGCTTTGGATTACCGGGAATGTAAAGGTATTTGTCCAAAATTTCGCCTGTTTCCGTATCAAGTACCTGAAAAGAACCAACGGAAGGATTTACTAACGTCTGCATTGTTTTCGCCCGAAATAACACGTCGGAGCCGCGCTTGAAGTACACTATAAAGATACGAAAAGGCCCTCAATAATCAACTATAAAAACTTGATATTCAGCATTATATACTAACCCCCGCCCCCTTTCGTCTGTTTCTGCCCGGTGCTGTTTACTTTGGCTCCGGGCCAGGATTCTTCGCCAGCTCCAACCGTAAAAACCGAAGGCCGTAGCTGATTGTCAGTTTATCAACCGGCGACAAGCGCACCTCGTCCGTAGGCGCGTTGATCCGGTCCAAAAGCTCGTCAATTGAGTGTGCGTAAGTTTCATTCTCAACCAATCTTTCGTACCTGTTCATTAGTTGTTCAGCATCCATGTTTTGGTCAATTAGGCGTATTTCGATACGTGGCAGCCTGTTGTGCCGGTCCATCAGGCTATGCCGGTTTGGGGACCGGAAGTTTCCGGGCGGTATGCAGCGGTCGATCGACTCTGGCCTTCTGGGTCAGTATCTCTTCGTTCCAGTCCTTGGCAAAAGGACGTTTTATGACTAACTTATCCGTCAGGCCCCGCCATCCGATGGCCAGCTTTTCGATGCGGGTAAGCATAGGCCGGTGATTGGGCAGGTGTATAGTCAGCAGGCTGTGGTTGCCCTGATGGGTGATCGAATCCGCGGTAGCCCGGTTCATATCCGGGGTATACCCCCGGTTTAAGGTTGTCAGTACCTGCTCCTGAAACCGTTCAAGATGAGACTTACGGGTTTCCTCCTCGCCCGGTGTACCATATACGCCGATGGATAGCGTATTACTGTGCTTGTTGTGGCTGATGCTGAACTGCCGTTCGGCCTCTTGAGTCGTTTGTCCCGGAAGCTGTAGCCGACCGGCCCAGCCGATGTTGAACCGAATACCGCTGTTGTCATTGTCGTGCGCCAGAATCACCTGTTCCGGCTTTACCCGATCAATCATCCGTTGTACTGTCAGCGGCTGCAGCGACGAGGGTTGCCCGCCCGTGGCGACATAAACCCGGTCATAGGGCTCTTTGGGTGGATGAAGCTGGTGATACGACAAGGCATCAATCGGGCTTTCGCAGATCAGCAGTTCTTTAGGCTGATGGCCTTTCGGCAGGTTAGACACCCAGACACTCTCCAGGCGTTCGCCCCAGGTGTGGCCGTTAACCAGACCCGTAGGGCTGTCGTTCTTGAGCAGGATGGCCGTGATACCCTGCTCGCTTTCCATCGGAAAAACGGTGTTGATGACCATCTCGCCGGTCTTCTTGCTGGTGAACGTCTTATTGAAAATTTTACCGATAAACGCCCGGTGTCCGAGTGTATCAACCGTCAAACCGCGCTTTTCCATCAGATAGTCCGTATTCGTAAAGGGGTCGAGTCGAAAATAATGTGACATTGCCTTGCTTCGGGTCACCTCGCTGGGCGCCTGGCTTTCAACGGCGTCGGCAGACCTGTTTTTTATCATATGGGACAGATCGCCGGTGTAGCGCCCAATGAATTCGTGCAGCTGCTGCCAGCCTTCCCGCGTGGACGTGTCGATGTGCAGCTTGTCGATCACGTAATCGACAATCGTGCCCCGGTCGCGGCTGTCTTCAGGGTTGTAATAAAAGTATTCCCCTGTTTTCTGGTTGTGGCCAATGATCAGCTTACGGCCTTCTGCATTTTCGAGCACGGGCCAGCGCCGGGTTGATTTACGACGGTCTTTCGAGAAACCTTCCAATTCCAGGAACTGCACCAGGTCAATTCGCTGCTTGTAATCGGCCAGCTGTGGTTTAGTGGTCTGCATGAGCAAGCTCAGTTTAAGTTACACGTTGAGACAAATCGTTTAGTGGTTAGCCCCGGAAGCTTGAGTGGGCCGCTCGGATTTAGAAGGATTGACTGGCGTTTCCGCGTTTGAAGCGTTGACCGCAGCTGGGTTGGCTACCGCTTTCGTTTCAGATTGCCCGCCGGGAATGTGGTCAAAACGAAGGCTGCGGCTGGCGGCCGAGACCCGCACGTAGGCGGAGAAACTGGTGCCGGCCTTACTCGTCATGTTATCGAGTCGAACGGCCTTGCCTTCAATGAGCCTTTGCTTTTGAGGGCCAGTGAGCGGCACCCCTTTCAGGTGGGTCATCCGCTCTATTTTGGGCTGAATCACATCGGACCGCAGTACGGTCAGCGTCTTGGTGTCCTTATCGACCCCTACAAAGCCGGTGAACTTCTGACCGCTTTGTTTATCGATCAGCTCGACTGCCCGTCCCATGTCACCGTACTTGTGGAGGTTCTGTTTGTCCTTCTCGGAAAAGACGTGGCCCAGATAGCTTTCTTTAAGTGTCAGTTCACGCTGCACATCCTGCAGGACCAGCTGCGGCCCATTATCCGGTGTATTCAGTACATAGAGTTTACCGGTACTGCCGTGGCCGGTTGTGATGATATCGGTTTTCTGGCCGTTGAGCAGTCGCCTGGCGTTGTCTCCGGTCAATTCAACAGCATACTGACGGGCGACCTGATCGAGCAGGGCAACGGGATAACGGGTTGCGTCGGTTAGGGGCTGACGTGAACCGGCTTCGGCTAATTCCCCAGTAAGGGGCAACCTAGTTGTTGCTTCGCCAGGCAGACCACCTTTGGGTTGGCGCAGATCGACCAGCTGGCCAGTGGGTAAAGAAACGGGAACCGATACGACTGCGGGAGCCTGCCCTTCGTTGAAGACAGTGACGTGGTAGTGACGGTCGGTCGAGCCGTAGCCGACCAGCGGCATGGTTGGGTCGTAGTGCCGGTAGAGCGTGGTATCCGTAGTGCGAAGGACTTCCTGATAGCCTAACCGGTTCAGGTTCATCTCCGTGGGGCAAGCCTGATTCCCAACTAGCAGCATCGGCTGCTGCCAGCTAAGGGCCCGAACCGCCGGCAGGTAAAGGGGATCCTCGTACCGGTACTGGTACGCAACCAGTTCGACCGCTGATTGATCGTTAAAAACATATACCTCCGCATCCCGCTCGTTCCGTTTATTTCGCGGTTCGGCCCGGTTGAGCGTGTACCGTGCCGACGTATGCAGCGCCGTGAAAACCTCAACTTTCTGGGCATCCGCCAGGCGACTGAACAACTCCCGGGCGTTGGACGTATTTTCGAATCGTAACTCCTTCGTTGGCGGCTGACTGGTAAAATCTTCATCCAATTCGAAGTACAGTGGCTCCTCGGCGGTTTCAGTATTAGAAAACTCCTGCCGCAGCCGTTGTAAGACGGCCTCCCCTACCCTTTCCAGCACCTGTTCAGCCATCGACCGCCCCGCCCGTGTAGTCATTGCCTGTTTAATATTCATACAACTACATTTCTAGTTAGCTAAGGCGGGGCTTTTTATCCTTTTTTACCTGATTGGGTCTGCGCTCTTCCCCTACCGGCTTGGGAGCCGTTGGTTTCTGCTGCCTGGCGGATTTGGGCGTTTCTGCGCGTTGAGCGGCTGCCAGACTGGCCTCCTGCTTTGGCTGAATGGTTTTTCTGCCTCCGGCTCCATCCCCTTTCAATTGGTGAACTGGCCGGGTGAGGTCTTGGGCCGTCTTCTGATCGACGGTTTGCTTGATGACGTTATCCGGAATTTTGGCAAACGTGAGCGACCGCTTGGCGGCCGACACCTGCACGTAAGCGTTGAAGGTCTGGCCGTTATTACTGGTCATGCCTTCCAGCTTGATGGCCCGTCCCTGCTCCAGGTTTTTCTGCTGCTGCTTTGTCAGCGTCACCCCTTTTACGGTTTGTGGAATCTGTAGCCGCTCGGCCCGGAACACCGTTAGACTTTTTGTTTCTTTATCTACCCCGACGTAACCGGCAAACTGCTTTCCGGTCAGTTTATCGGTTAGTTCTACCCGTTTACCCATCTCCCCGTTCTTTTCAAGATTCTGCCGGTCGCGGGTGGTCAGTTCGTAACCCAGAAATTCTTTTGGAAGTAATAGTTGTCTTCGTTCGGGCTGTATGCCGACAATCGGCCCTTTATCAGGCGTATTGACGATGTACAGCTTGCCCGAGATCTGAAAAGGTTTCCCTTCCTCTCCGGTCTGGGTTAACTTCATCAAGCCGGTCTTACGGCCATTGAGCAACTCATCCAGATGACCGGCTTTTTCTAAGTCCTGCCGGGTCACCCCCACTTTCTCAAACTGGGCGGCTACTTCTTCCCACTGATAGCGGGTTTGCCGGCCTGCCGGGGGCGCTTCGACATTTGGTGTGCTTGTTTCATTCATGGAGACAGTTTGCTTTAAGTTGTTGGTGATTAATTGCGTTGTTGGTTGCAAGGGCCCATCCGCTATCAGGACCGCCCCGTCAGTCTGTATCTTGTGTGCTGGTGGTATGCCAGTAGGTTGAGTTCCGGCCGAGAAGCGTCTATCGGATCTTGCAGGCTCCTGATTGGTTTGTTTGAGCCCGGGTAAGGACGTGGGCGTCTGCGCGGGCTGGGCTACCGGAGTATTACCCGCGCGTAGTTCGGCTTTTAGCTCTCTATGCTGACGCTCCAGGTCGGTTATGAACCGGCCCATCTGCTCGTGATTGAGTTGAGCATTGTGGAGGAAGTTGGCCAGAAATCCACCATTGATATCCAGATGCAGGGTTACCGGACTGACCTCGCTCCGGAAAGGGGGATAATTTAGTTCCTCATTGGCCTGATGCTGCGCTACTGACTCCCGCTGCTGATCGGGTGTATCTACTACCTGTATGCGATACGTTTCCTTGGGGTCGACAAACGTTAAGGGTAAACCCTTCACCGTTTCGTGCAGCTCCCATAAGTACGCTGTTAGCTGGACGCGGTCGGTTTCGGGTGCCGCGGGGGTACATTCCTCAATCCGTTTGGCCAAATCCTTTCGTCGGAGTGATTCATCGTACAAGCACCGGGTAATCTCCTCATCCGACAACAATCCGTCATTTGTCAGGTAGCCCCGTAGCCGCTCGTACCTTTCGGGCAGTATAACCTGGTACTGCTGCGTTTCTAGTAACTCAAACTCATGTAGGCGGGATGCATTGAGGTCAGCCGGTTCATTGGATTCTAGTTTTTGTGAGTTTTCAGCTTTAGGTGTCGGCTCCATATAAAAAACATTTTACTCAGAACAAATGTATTGATAATATATATTATTCATTTAATTTTGTAGTAAATTATTTATTACACATATTGAACAAAACAGTTAAGCGTTCCATTTTCCTGATAGCCAGTCTGGTCTTAAGTATCGAATCCCTTTGGGCGCAGGTCATCTTCACTTCGCCTGCTCTACGCTCCAATGCGGCAGCAGTGGATTCATTATTGGACCAAACCAGCTCCCGGATAGTCTACTTTAATTTAACGGCGATAAAGGACCTGCATGCTTCAAACAAGGATGCTGTATTGGAAGCGGACATTGACTCGCTGCTTTTCAGGCTGGCCGATCGTGATATTCCCATGGCAACCGCTGCTGGCTATCTGGCTGATACCCGACCTTTCCAGCTACAAGGCATTCCCGCTATACCACCGGTACGATTACAGTCGTGGCAGGACTACCGCATCAGCAGTCGATTCGGCTGGCGGATTCACCCCATCGGCGGAAACACCCGGTTGCACAATGGGCTGGATTTACCTCAGCCCATTGGTACACCCGTTTATGCAACGGCTACTGGCAAAGTGAAATGGGTAATGTGGGAGAGTAATGGGTTGGGGCTTGCCGTTTGCGTGAAGCACCCCACCGGCTATGAGACCGTCTATGGACACCTCTCGACATACGCAGTCCGACAGGGTGACAACATACAGCAGGGAATGCTTATTGGTCAGGTAGGCAACACGGGCCGCACAACGGGTCCGCACCTGCATTATTCGATCTTATATCGGGGTAAACCTGTTGATTCCGAACGGTATTGTTTTTTGTGGATGAGGCTGGCTCACACCGGTTGTTCCCGAACGGGGCAATGTTGCACCATTAAGCAGCCGACAAAACATTGATCCAGCAACTAATGCCGATGTTACCACTCCTTAAACTAGTCATGGGTGTCACAATCGTGATCCATTGTGTTCAACCATTAGTTTCTTTTCTCAAATTACCGGGAAGCTTTCGTGGGCATGGGGTTTTCAGAAGGTATCTTTTGTAGCAACTTGCAATTGCCCATTGATGTAAAGTGTAAACTCCCCGGCGGTTGCTTGCTTATAGGCCGCTTCGTATTCACCGGAATCAATTGGGTCACCGTTTTCCTCGATAGCTTGATAGTCTATCCGGCTACCTGAATTCGTCAGATCATATTCTGAAAGGTCAATTGCGGGCCGCTCGTTCAAAAAGATAATTCGCTCACAGACTGGAGGCTGCCTGTCACTAAGTACTTTGTAATAACTATAAACCTCGTTACGCTGGTGCTTTTTAAAATACCTGGTAGCCATTGGATTTTAAAGGACGTTTTATGGATCTACAAGTGCCCTGATGCCGGTCCCAGGCAGTTTACTCAATTATAACTTATACGTATCTGGACCTTTACGAAGCAAGCTGCCGGGAGTTTGCCCCTGAACCAACCGGGCTCGTCGCTTCACGGTAATGGCTTCTGATGCCATTTCAGGTGTTATGTAATCTACACCCGCCTAGTAGCCCGGTAAGCTGAATCAAACCAGCTTTGGCTTACTTTTTCTGTTCAACTTTACTGATTTCTTCCATAAACTGGTGAAGCAGTGCAAGCCGCTGGGCTTCCTGCTGATCGTTGATGCGCTTCCGCTTGATTTGCTCGTTTGTGAGCATAGGGATGTTGGGGTCTTCTTCCGGATCGGGGTTGAACAGCCACTCGTAGCTAACCTTATGCCTCTGAACGTAGTAAAGCGCAATCAGTGTGAACATCTCCCGGGATACCTTCAGTCCATTTTCCAGTCGGTAGACCAGGTTCTGGGTGGAGCTTAGTTCATCGGCCAGTTCCTGCTGGCTCATTTTCAAATGTTCGCGTACTTTAGCCATACGCCGGGCTATAAGTGCTGCATACGCTTCGTTATCTTTTTCGAGTTGTTCCATTATGGTTTGACCGTCACTGCAGTTAAATGCGTTTATTATTCATCCGAGGGTTGCAGGTTCTCGACCAGGTGCTTCAGGGTCGGTTCGTTACTCAACCGCTCAATTTCGGCCTGAATTAACAGAGAAATATCCTTTTTTACCCGGTTGTAATTTGTCTCCAGCATATAACTTAGTTGATGGTCAGACAATTGAGCCATTTCTACGCTTGGTGGAATAGGCTTTACCCGCTCCAATTCGGCTACCATTGCCGGCTCCACGATCAGGCGGGCGTGAAAAATCTTTTGCCTGATGGTTTCGTCAAAGTTATCGGCCACGGCGCCCACGAAGTGCCCCTGCGACAGGTTCGAGATTTTTGATTCCGGAATCACCGAATCCAGATTCTCTGAGATAGACAGGTTGGTATCCCGTTCGGTGAACGAAAGCGAATGACGTATCTGCTTATTTTTTCCGAATCGACTTGACATGGTTTTGGCCGTTTCGCCCAGCACCTGACCCGAGAAGACATTGCCAATGGTGTTAAAGATGGTTGTAGCCTCTTTATCGCCGTAATCCCGCTTCAACTGACTCAGATCCTGCAAACCCAGGCAGGTGGACACCTTGTTGCTCCGGGCGGTTGCGATCAGGTTATCTAACCCCCGAAAATAAATCGTCGGCAATTCGTCGATAATCAGCGATGACTTCAACCGTCCTTTCTTGTTGACGAGCTTGATCAGCCGGGCGTTAAACAGCCCCAGCGCGGCTCCGTATACTTCCTGGCGCTCGGGGTTGTTCCCCACGCACAAGACTTTAGGGTCGTCTGGGTTGTTGATATCCAGACTGAAATCATTGCCCGTCATGACCCAGTAGAGGGCTGGGCTGGAAAGTCGGGAAAGCGGAATGCGCGCGGAGGCAATCTGCCCTTCCAGTTGTTCGTACGCTTCGTTTTTGAGCGCGCTGGCAAAGGGCTTTAGCAGGTTCTCAATTTCTGGTTCGGATTGCAGAATAGGAAAGAGTTCGCGGTATTCGGCACCGGCAAATTCAATAACGTGGGGAAACGTGCAGTACCTATGCCCGTCGTCCGGCTGACCCTGATGGGCCAGATTCCTCAACCGACGCTCATCGTACTTTTTCAGGAACCAGATGACAGCCGTCAGAAAGTTCATGGGCGACTCGACAAAGAAGTCGCCCTGTTTCTGGATCCATGATTTATTCAGATTTAACAGAATGGTCCGGGCCGCTTCCTGGGCATCAATGATATCCGACATCAGTTCCGGAAGCAGTGGGTTACACCGATTCGAAAGCCTGGGATCGTCAAAGTTGATGACGTAGAACGTCGGCATTCGCTGGAACGCGGTGCGGTTTTTCTGCAGATAATGATACGCGATGGTCGATAAGTCGGGAAACTTATAATCGTAGATGTACATCGTAAACCCTTTTTCCAGATGCTGCCGGATATAGTTATTCACGACGGCAAACGATTTCCCTGAGCCAGGCGTACCCATGACCAGCGTTGCCCGGAATGGATTTACCACATTGACCCAACCCTTCCGCCTTTTCTTCTTGACATGGTATTCCGTTGGAATGTTGACTGAAAACTCGTTCTGCTTCAGGTCGGCCTCCTGCTCGAACGATTCATTTTCGTCATTAAAGGCGTCTGCTCCCAGCTGAACGTTCAGGATCTGGTTAGCGTAGCTACCCGCCCGTATCAGGAGCAGATACCCGACCAGCGTCGTCAGCAGGTACGCTGCATTTCGCAGGTCGGCCGGCATCCAGGCAAGCCGTAGCAGTTTGCCGTTCATCAACAACAGCATCCCACCGGCAATGGCCGTACGGGCTACGTGCGCCCAGCTTACGTTTAGCTGCTTCCGGGTTTTATTGCCGAACGTCCACACACCCAGCAAGAACAAAGCCGCCAGCTTAGAATACAGTGGATGGGAGAACAGATGGGTTGCTCGGTCGACGCTCAAAATAAATTGATCCAGCAGGGCAAAGTTGAACCCCAGTAACTGCAGCGTATCGTAACAGAAAAAGTACAGATGAAACCCGATTAGGGCTAGTGACATGAACAGGAGCATATTCAGTATGCCCCTGTACTCTTTGTCCTGCGTTCCCATTTGACGTTGACTTAGCGGTGAAACATAGTTAGTGGCAATTCCCTCGCTAATATATGTTTTATATTACTTCAACGATCACCCTACACCAAAGAGGCTTTTATAACTACTTTTCCCAACCAGCTTATATATATATTATATTAATTGGCTATAATCGGCGCGTTTTCTTCCGGCGAATTTTTTTCTGTTTTTTCTTTATTGGGCCTTCAGCCTGCTCCGCTTTGCCCGCTTGTTCACTCGTGCGATCGGCTGGCTCCGGTCTTTGCGCGTTCCTACCGGCTTGTGGTTTCACCCCGTTGCCCTGATCATTGTCAACTTGGTCAGCGGTTGACAACCCCGCCCGTGGTCCATCAGGTGAATGTCTGTGCGGATGGGTTTGTTCCCCGACGGGGACGGCTTCGTTTTCATCCGGTTTTCGAGCAGCCAGGCTGCGCGTCACCCCCGAAACGGTAGGCCACCGCTCCGTTTTGTCGGTAAAGCGCTCTGCCAGTAGCTGCCGGTAGCTGGACTTTCCTAATTCAGCCTCCTGGGCGACAACACCTTCCCGCCTTTGGATGTAGAGGTACGTACCTTCTGTTTCGATTACCTCAATGCCAACCTGACGCAATGACTGCTTGAAGTCTGCTTCGGACAGGCTTCGGTAAAGGGCCAGTCGCTTTTCAATCAGGGCGATCAGCGCTTTACATCTTTTATGGTGACGATCCGCCTGACCGGCCAACCATTCCTCTAATCTGGCTCGGGTTGGTCGTAAGGGGATGCTGCTGGCTTTAAGTGGTCGGTTGTTGGCTTCCTGGCCTTCTGTTTGCTGATAGGTGATACCTAATTGACTTCGCCCCGCCTGTAGGTTCATATGTAAGCCTTCCCCCTTTAAGTATTGCTTTAAGCTCTCAACTGAACCAAACGTATACGTTTCAAGGGTGCGCATCAATAGATTTGAAATCGTCTGTCGATCCTTCACTGCCGCCGACTGCTCCTCCCCTACCCTACCGGGTTCTTTTAGCTTCTGTTGGGTTTCGGCCCTCACTAAATCGTACCTGACTTCGAGTCGTCGACGGATTTGCTGCAACCTGGTTTTGACGAATTTATCGCTGATCCTGTTGCCCCGTCCATCCACCGCCACTGAGACGATGTGTATATGGGGATGCGGAGTATCGTTGTGCTCGTAGATGAGGTAAGGCTGTTTACCGAAGCCTGCTTCCGTCATCACCTCGTTCCCAATGGTTCGCAACTGGTCGCTTGTCAGCAGCTCCGATGGGTGAAAAGCAACGGCTATATGCACCGATGGCTTGCTTACCCCGGGGTTGAGCCGGGCGTACTGCTCTAACAACTGGAGCCGGAAGCGAGAGTGCTTTGTGGCCATACCCGCATCTGGATAGTTAGCGGTGTGAATCCGCTCGGCCTGCCCCTTCTTTACTTTTTGCTCATTGTACCGGACGGTCCCGGCCACGTCTTTGCCGGTCAGGATTCGTATAACCATCTTGTAATTTGGGTTATTGTTTCCTCAATCCTGACCAATTCTTGCTCGATCCTCTGGTGGATTTTCTTTCTGGAATCCTCCTCTGGTTGCGCTTCAAGCAATGCTTTAACGTCTTCTAATTGCCTTACTTCCTCCTGAAGATTGATGATAATCGTGAGCAATAACTCCTCCTTTTTGGGGTTAGTGTTGAGCTTTTGAACCAGTAAGTTTTGTTTGATAAACTGGGAGAATGTAAGCTTTTTCCCGGCTTGGGCTAGGGTATACTCGGTTTGTAGCTGGATATTTTCTTCTGGAGTAACCCAGCAATTTAGTTTAATTGTAGCCCGGTCCTTTTCCGCTTTGGGAGGTCTTCCCCCTTTGTTCTTCTGTGTTGTCTGCTTAGTCACCTGCTATTGCGCCTGCGCTGTTACTGTCACGTAATTCCTTTCATTGTGTTCAAATAACGAATGAAAGCAGGGCAGTTTTGCGGGTAGCAAAACACATCTTGCCTTTCTGAATGAGTTTTCCCTTGTCAGCAAGTGGCCAGTACAAAGGTGTACATTTTTTCTGGTTGAATCAATCTTTGCCAAGTAGCTTACTCTGTTCCATCCTTGTATACGTCTACTCGTATGTTTTTTGCACCTTCACAGTATGTGGAAACCTATGCTTCAACTTGCTTTTCCTCTCTGTTAATATCTTGTCAATCAGCGGATTTATCTTATTGTATTATAATAAAGTTATACTATTAGTTTATAGCATTGACAGTTCACCGAATCCGATCGATGGCTATTAGTTTATCATAAAATGACCTTATCATAAAGTAATCTAAACACACTATAATAATATATCTTAATGGGTTTATAACTCTACTAGTTTATTGTATTAAATATTTATTACATTATAATTAAATAATTTTATAATAATACATAAATAAAATACTAATATAATAATGTATTTATTATATTAATAAAGTTCATATTTATTATACTATTAAGTATTTATATACATTACTTATTAAATACGCTAGTAAAAAATGTATTTAATAATTATTTTCAGTACTTACTATATAATGTGCGTACTTACTTACATAGATAATCTATATTTTATTTAACATTGCAAAAAATCAAACCGCACTTCCAAAGAATGGCAAAGCTCATTTCCGTATGTACTCAAAAAGGGGGCGTCGGTAAAACGACGTTAACCATGCTGCTGGCTACGTACTATCATGTGACGACAGGCAAGCAGGTAACCGTAATCGACGCTGACTTCCCGCAGCATTCATTTGATGCAACGCGTCGTTCTGAACTGGCCAGCATTCAGAATGACGAGGAAATTCAGAGCCTGTACGTAACGCTATATCCGGAGATGAACCGGGAAATGTACAAGGTTTTCAAAGGCTCCCTGGAAGAACTGGCCATGTTTCTGACCGACCTGAAGGGTAGGGGAGAGGATGAGCTTGTGTTCATTGATATGCCCGGTACCATGAACGTCAAGGGGTTTGACCGGGTGGCTTCCCAGTTGGATTACGTCATTCTACCAATGGAAGCCGACAAGATGACCTTTACCGCTGGTTTGCAGACCCTGGACCTGTTCGACCGGTTCCGGGAAGCTAAGGGCGCCGATTATAAGCTGCTTATGGTTTGGAACAAATACAAGAAATCGGAAAATCCTAGCCTGATGCTGGGCATTGAGAACATCGTTAAGGAACGGGGGAATGTACAGATCCTGTCGTATAAGGTAAACGACTCAGTTTTCTGGAAGCGGGAACGCTCTACGCTCTTTCCGAGCGACAAAATTAAGGGTTTAGTTGACGAATTGAATCAGGTACTTGACATCACACAACCAGTAGGATAGGTATATGGCAAAGGTAAAGAAGACACTGGACGATGCGTCCCTGCGGGCGATGGCTACGTTAGCAACGTCCTCATCCGACCTCAGCAAGCTTCAGGAGAATTATGGATGGAATGATACGGATAAAGCACAAACGGACCAACGACCGGAAGAACCCACCCGAACCGATGTAGCGAATAAAGAGGAACAGCTCCCCCAGGAGATCATCTCGGAGTCTAAACCAGTCGAGCCGGCAGAAGAAAAGCAGGAAAGCATCCAGGCAGAGGTACCGGTAAAGGGAGGGAAAGAGCCTGTTTCAGCTGGATCAGGTAAAAAGGTGGACAAATACACGAATACCTTTCTGCAACCGATCAAAGGATTCGAGCGACCTACAAAGGTGGCTTATATCTCCAAGCGTACCCATTCGTACATCGCTTTGCTACAACGCTATGCCGACATGACCGGCAGTAAAGTGTCCATGCAGGAGATTATGGAAAATATCTTCCGGCAGCACATTGCGGAGCATAAAGTGGAAATAGAGTTAATGCGAACTACATTGCAACAGAAAGAAGCTGAATTACACGAATGATTACACTATGGATTAGTGTATCCCTGCTGGCTCTGACGAGCTGGCAGGGGTACCGCCTGGGAAAGGAATATGGGTGGTGGTCAAAAGCTTCCCCACCTGACAGCAGGAAGAAAAGAGTTGCTCCTACACCTGACACCACCGAAGGGCAGGAAAACGGACTGGGACGCTCGAAAACTGATTTCGGGCGGCTGCTCGACGGGTATACCCCGCTGAGCCCACAAGGGATCCAATCACAAAACGATGAAAGCGGGGAGGGAGAACATGACCAAGAGCCGACGATTATCGAGCCGAGTACCACACTCATGGTAGGGGAGGAGCTAAACGTTGACACCCAGTATCCTGATGAAACCGATCTGGTACCCGAAACCTGTAGCTGGATGGACGAGGAAGAGATCGCGCTTGTTGATGCTGAGACTGACGAGATGCACAGCGGTGGACAGCCGATCGTAGCATTGAGTGATTACGTGAAGCGGGTACGAACCGTTCAACGTAAAATAAACCAGATTACTAAACGACGAAATGCAAACAGCACTTTCGTCAAACAGGAATTGGGAATGCTGATCGAGACGTATCAGCTTGAAAATGACCAGTCCCTGGACTGGCTTTTCCAACAGCATGGAGCAGTATCGCAACCCGATTATGGCTCGCTCTTTGACCGGATTGAAAGCCTGGCCACCTAAAAAATTTTGCACCAATTAAAATGAATTATATATTAGCAGCACAATTATAATATGTTTAATATATGATAAAGATATCTTTGTGCTGTCTCGGGTTGATGGTGCTCTTCCTGCTGAATCATGAACTGCTCGCCCAGGATGAGCTTAGGCAGGCAGTTGAGGGGGCCACGACGCAAATTACGAATGCCCGGGCGGGGGCCATTCGGCTGGGTAAGGCGGCAGCCGCCATCGTAGGTGTAGTAGGGGCCATTGCGGTGTACGGCAAGTGGTCAAACGGGGAAAGTGACGTTCGGAAGGCCAGTGCTTCCTGGCTGGGTGGCTTGCTATTCGTAGCCATCGCATTTGTAATTCTTGAATCCATATAACCAGTAAAAAGGCAGCCATGCAAAATCGCTTTAACAACTCGACAGGTAATAACGCAGCCCAGCTCATCGGATTGATTGTGGCAGGAATTCTAATTACGCATCTAGCGCCAGCGCAGGGACTAAGCACGCAGGGGCTGACGACGGCGGCTACCCAGGTAAAAGGGGCGTTCGTTGTCGTGACCAACCTGATGTACGCCGTCTGTGCCATTATCGGCATTGTCGGGGCTATCTCTGTGTACTCAAAATGGTCAAACGGTGATCCCGATACGCGGAAGGCTGCGGCCTCCTGGTTTGGGGCACTCATTTTTGCGGGATTGGTGGTCGTAACCTTGACAGCCGTTTTCGGCGCCTGATATGTACCGAGTTAATAAAGGTGTCGATCGACCTCCGCAGGTGCTCGGCATCCGGGGTATGAACTTTCTGATGGTCTTGGGTGGAGCAGCTGTAGGCTTGCTGGCCGTCAGTACATTTATCATGATCATTACCGGGTGGTCGGGCTTGCTGTGCTACGGCACGTACCTGGTGAGCCTGATCTTCCTCTACGGACAACTGGTCCGTACCTCCCGCCTGCATGGGGAACGGGGTATGGCCCGGACGCAGGGGAGAGCCAGACAACCCAGGCTAATCAGAGTACGAAGTTCACGGGTATTTAAACAGCTTCGGCATGAAACGACAGTCTAATCAGGCCGCTGGACGCGCAATCCACGAGGTCTTTCCGTTAAGAGCGATTGAACAGGATTGCCTTATTTCTGTGCATGGGGATCTGACCGTTTGCTTCGCCGTGAGCTTACCGGAAATCTTCACCCTCAACGCATCCTTTGATGGAGTAGGGGAGGGGCGCGTCGAACAGGGGGACTTTATTGCCCTAGGCAACGTATGGACCAAAGCGTTAGGCGTTTTACCCAGTTACACCATTCTGCACAAACAGGATTGGTTCGTTGAGGAGAATTACCAGCTTTCAGCCAGCAGAAGTGGCGATCGGCAGCGAACGTTTTTGGACAGAGCAAGTGAGCGCCATTTTAACGAACGGCCGTATCTCCACCACGAGTGTTACCTGTATCTGACGAAGACGCACCCCGAGCGCCGGGATGTCAGCGCGGTAAAAACATCGCTGGCGCGCGGACGCCTGGTGCCGAAGGAAGTAGGGGACAAGCATAAAGTTGAGGAGTTTTTTAACAGCGTCGAGCAGTTCGTCTCCATTCTGGAAAGTAGCCGGCAGATCGGGCTCCGGCGGCTCAGGGCAGCTGACCTGGCGGGCACCGGCGAGCCCCGTCCCGGAGTGGATGCTCCGGGAGCATCCACTCGGGGAGCATCCGTTCCTGGTCTGCTGGAGCGGTACATGAGTTTGTCTTTGCGCGATGACGTGGTGACACTGGCAGATCTGGAAATGTACGAAGAGCTACGGGTAGGAGGAAAGTATACCAAATTCTACACAATTTCGGACATCGACGATCTGCCCGAGTGGGTGTTTACCAATAACCGGGTCGAAGCCCTGTCTACGGAACGGTCCAATGTGTCGGTGAGCTACGCGGCTCCGGTATCGCTGATGTTGCCCTGCAACCACATCTACAATCAGTACATTTTCATTGAGGACAAGCAGGCCGCTTTTCCTAAACTGGAGCAACGCGCCACCCAGATGCGCTCGCTGGCTAACTTCGGGAAAGACAACGAGGTAAACGCCATGTTACTCAACCAATACTTGAGTTACGCGGCTGAGACGGGATTTACGCCGGTCCGTTCGCATTTCAACATTCAGGTCTGGACTGAGGATAAGAGCCGCTTGCCAGTACTTCGCAACCTGGTTTCGTCCGCGATTGCCAAACTTGGGGTTAGACCCCGCGAAAACACGAAGGACGCTTTGGGGCTGTTCTGGGCGGGCATCCCCGGCAATGCCGCTGATCTGCCCAGCGAAGATAAATACTGGTCGTTTGTCCCGCAGTCGGTTTGTCTGCTTAATCAGGAAACCAATTATTACGACTCAGTATCGCCCTACGGCGTAAAGCTGGTGGAGCGGATGAGCGGAAAGCCACTAATGGTGGACCTGTCGGATCACCCATTGAGCAAAGGCTGGGTAACCAACCGCAACAAGTTTATTCTGGGTCCTTCCGGAAGCGGAAAGTCGTTTTTCACCAACCACGCCCTGCGGAGCTATCACGTGCAGGGAAGCCACGCCGTCATCGTGGACGTGGGGCACTCATACCGGGGTTTGTGCAACATGCTGGGAGGGCTGTATCTGACCTACTCGGAACAGGAGCCGATCAACTTCAACCCGTTTTTCATTGAGAATCGCGCCCTGCCCGACGTCGAAAAGAAGGAAGCGATCAAAGTGCTGCTGCAAACGCTCTGGAAACGCAGCGATGAACGGCAAACGATGTCGGAATATACAGCCCTGTCGGATGCGGTAACCCAGTTCTTTGAACGCTACCTCCCGGATAACCCCGAGGTCTTTCCCTGCTTCAACTCGTTCTACGAGTTCATGCAGACTGATTTTCCGCGGTATCTGGAGGAGCACAAAGTCCAGGTCGGCTACTTCGATTACGACAATTTCATGTACGTACTGAGACCCTTTTACAGGGGCGGTGAGTATCAGGAGCTGCTCAACAGCCGGGAAAACCTTGATCTGTTGCACGTACCATTTATTGTCTTCGAGCTGGACAACATCAAGGATCACCCGATTCTCTTTCCGGTGGTGACGATTATCATCATGGACACCTTTATCTCGAAGATGCGAAAGCTGGGCGGGGTGCGGAAGATAATTTTGATCGAAGAAGCCTGGAAGGCCATCATGAAGGATGGCATGGCCGAATACATCAAGTATTTATATAAAACGGTACGGAAGTTCTTCGGCGAAGCCTGGATCGTCACCCAGGAAGTAGACGACATCATCGGTAATACGATTGTCAAAGATTCGATCATCAATAATGCCGATACCAAAATCCTGCTTGATCAGCGAAAGTACCGCAATAAGTTTTCGCACGTAAAGGATCTGCTGGCCCTGACCGATAAGGAAAAGGACCTTTGTCTATCGCTGAACCGGGACCTCGACCCGAAACGCAGGTACAAAGAAGTCTTCATCTCCTGGGGCGGGCAGGAATCAAAAGTATATGGCGTCGAAGTTTCGACCGAAGAGTACCTGGCCTATTCGACTGAGCAGACGGAAAAGTTGCGACTCGAAGGGAAGGTAGCAACCTACGGCGGTAACTACGATCTGGCCCTGCGCGACTACGCCGACGAATTCAGAAACGGCCCCCTCGTTAGTCGCTGAATCAATAAACGTCAACATAGAATAACTGGATGCAGCCAATACATCGACTGCTTTTGGCCGGCCTGTGCCTGTTTGGGGGACTATGGCCCAGTCAGGCGAAGGACCGCTCGGCACTGCATGACTTTCCTGAGTCGCTTTCATGGGTAACCGCGGACACCACATTGCCTAGGCCGGCTATCCAGCAAGGGACATCAGGTCAATTGCTTCCGGGTGGGCTGGGGGATGAGTTAACCCAGGAGATTGAGAACATTATCGGTGAAACCGAGAACTCGATCATGCAGGGTATTCAGGAGGAACTGACCGAGTTGCTGGGCAATGCCCTGGGTCATCTGCTGGACGTCTCGCCGATTTCAGCGGTTAAGTCACTACAATCTATGGTGAAGGATGGGCTTTCCAAACAGCAGAAAATCGAGTACCAGAACTACAAAGTAGACTACGCCTGGAAGAAAGCCCACACCGAGCTTTCACCGGCATTCGCAATGTATTACCGGGAGCTGAACCTGAATCAGTTAACGAACGCGATTCAGGCGAGTAAGCAGGCTGCCGAGAAATTTCTCAGTACACCGGCGTTTACGGCGAACGAAGCCTCGGCCATGCGGCAGGCGCTGAACCAGGTCGCCGATACGCGGGATCTCCAAGCCGAGGTTAAAACGATCATCAATTTGGGTGGTAAACCCGTGTGGATGTCGGAAGGGGAACGCTTGTCGGCGCTGAACGCGGTTCGTACCGACCTCTACGGCCGCATCACCCGCATGAACCAGACGCTGAATCTGATCCGGGCCGCTTATCAGTACCGGTCAAGGGAGATTGCCAGAAACGCGTACCGGCAGGGACTTTACAAGCAAAACACAAACTTAAATCGAACGGTTGGCACCCGGGCCACCACTTACCAAAGCCGATGAAAAAGCAAACATATTACTGGGTATGGCTCGGTCTGCTGGTCGGCCCTGTCCAGGCTCAGATGCCGTCCCCCGACGAGATACCGGTTGGTAACCGCAGCAGCGAAGTCATTCAGTCAGAGATCGACCAGTTGCTCCGCCTGTCGGAAAGCGACATCATGGCAGGCCTTAAGGATGCAGGCCTTGACTACGGCGAACTAATCAAGGAGAAAGTGATGGACGAGCTGGTCAAAGGTATTGCCGATGCTACCATGTTCGCCCCCATCGCCACGGAAATCATGGAGCAGTACCAGAAACAGAAAAACAAGGATCTGGCCAAAGCTATTGAGAAGCTGAAACGAACGTGGAAAGATGGGCAGGAGCGAATCAACAAGATTCGTTACCAAGATTTCAAGGTGAAATACGCCTACCAGCAGGCCATGAACAAAGCCCCCGCGGATGTTCTGCGGGGTACGCGCCGGCAGGCAGTGGATGAATCGGTCAAGGCGTTGTGGACGGATGGACTACCCGTCGCTATCACCATAACCAATCCGGTTAATGCCCGGCTGATGAACGAAGAGATCGACACGTATTACCCCAACGACGACCTTGGTTGGACGGTGTTGGCATCGGCCCGTTCGAATCTGCTGGTCGACGACAAAACACTGAGGGCTAAACTGGCCCTCGTTGAGAAACAGGGGCAAACGGCTTATCTGTCGCCCGCGGATCGGCTGCGCCTGCTGCGTGAGATTGATCAGGAAAGTAAAGCTCGCCGGACAACGCTGCTGGCGATGGACAAGATTACGTCGCAGGGGCTGGACTACTACAAGTATAAACGCAACCGCAAAGCGTATCAGACCAAATATCTGCGGACCCAATCATACCGCTAACTCATGACCGTATGCAGGCAATATTGTTGGTTTCATCCGTACTGGAAACGTCCATCGACGAGGTATTCACCCGATTTGGGGATGGTTTTGGGGCCCTGGTCGCTTTTGGGCAGGCCATTGGTTTCATTGGTTCGCTCTGCTACGTGTTTTACCGCATCTGGGCGCACATGGCCCGCGCGGAACCCATTGATGTGTACCCGCTGCTACGGCCTTTTGCCTTAGCGCTCTGTTTGCTCAGCTACCCGCTGCTGGTAAAAGGCATGATTGGGATTGGTCGGTTGCTCGATGCAGGAACCGGCTCCATGGTGGCCAGCCAGAAAGCGGAGGTAGAACGCCTGAACCAGCTAAAAAAAGCCCGGATCCGAGAGAACTGGAACCAGATTCTTATTCCCCCCGGCGAGGACGGTGAGATTGGCACCTGGGATGTTGTCCGAACAGTTTTCGGACCTACCGGCAGCGGCAACAGTTTAGTCGGCAACGCCGTCAGCGGAGTTATGCAGTACTACTTTGACCAGTTCCTGAGCTGGCTGGGGGAAATCTTTTACGACCTGGCCGCTATTTACATCAAGCTGATCAGTACCTTCTTCCTGATTGTGCTGGCCCTGACGGGTCCCATTACGTTCGGGCTGGCCACCTTCGAGTGGTTCTACTCGGGACTGGCGGCCTGGTTCTCGCGGCTGATTCACATCCTGCTCTACATTCCACTGGTCAACATCCTGGGGGCAATACTGGAAACGATTCATATCTCGATGCTGAATCAGGATTTGGCCGTCTTCGATGAGCAGCTCCGATCGGGCAACACCGGCATGGGATCGTCGGACTGGGGACTCATCATCTTCTATTTCATCGGGGCAGGGGCTTATCTGTCGATTCCTAAAGTGGCCTCCTACGTCATCGAATCGACCGGCGTGGGCGACGCCATCAGTTCAGCTACGCAGCCAACGGCGATGATTGCCGGGGCAAGCACGGGGCAGGGAGCCGGGGCCGGAGCAGCCTCCCTCGGCCGGGCGGTGGCTACTGTTTTCTCTTCATCCAAGGCACAACCAACGTCAAACAGCATCTAACATGAACGGACAATTTCGCTATCTGACCAATCTGGAAACCTCCTTTCGGATGGTGCGCTGGGTGGCCATCATTACGGTCATCGGCAGTTTAGCCTTTGCCCTGGGTGTAGCCTACTGGGCTTTCGCCGAGGTGTCGGCCAGTCGCCAAAAGGTTTACGTCCTCGACAACGGCAAATCCATTATGGTCGCCCTGGCGCAGGAGCAGAACATCAACCGGCCCGCCGAAGCCAAAGACCATGTAAAGACCTTTCACCGACTGTTTTTTACCCTCGAACCCGACGAGAAACAGGTAGAAAACAACATTCGGGAAGCCACCTACCTCGGCGACCGCTCGGTGGTTCGGCTCTATCAGGATTTGCAGGAAGCGGGCTATTACGGCCAGTTAATTCAGGGTAATGTCCATCAGAAAGTGGAGATTGACAAGATTGACGTTGACTTTAGTCAGTCGCCTTACCGGGTATTGACGACCGGTCGGCAGCTACTGATCCGGGCCAACAACATCACTATCCGAAAACTGGTGACAGAATGCTATCTGATCGACGTCGCCCGCACCGACAACAACCCGCACGGTTTCATGATCGAGCGGTTCAAGGTCGTCCAGAACCAGGATATTGAGACGGTCCAGCGCTCAAACCAAAACGGTCAGTTATGAATAAGCCTCTATTGTATGGCCGCTGGCCCACTTATTTGCGGCTTTGGCGCAGCGTACTTATCCGCCATATCAGACAATGGGAAGGTCGACCGGTGAGGCAACGGAAACGGCAGGTCTTTGCCAGTTTTATTGCCTTACTGCTGCTGGGCGGCTGGTCGATCAGGTCAAACCTGTCGAGTCAGCCACCGGCTATGCTCCGACCGGCGGGTAGCCTTACTTGCCCTGATCTACAGTCATCCATTCAATCTAAACCCCAACGGTTAACTCATGAACGCAATCGATCCGACTCTACCCGACGAATACGCTGAAGACGTATCGACGGCCCCTCCTGTTGATGAACCGGCGTCCCGCAGATCATTCAGGGACGTTCTAAAGGACAAACGATTCTGGATGACCGTACCCGTTCTGTTACTGGCCCTTGGCTCCACGGGTTACTTCCTGGTTACGGGTTCAACAGAGGCTCAACAACCTCTTATTAACAACGTGAATGCAACGATACCAAACGCCCAGACTGACAGCGTTCCTAAGTCCAAACTGGAACTTCAGGCGGCCGCGCAGCGCAGCGGTTTAGCCAGGCAACCCACCGTGAACGGGATGCAAACGGGAGTAACCCCTACGCTGTCGGAATCGAATCCCGCGACGGGGTTACCAGTTACGCTCGATCCCTATTTGTATAAGCAACGGCGACTTCCAGAAGAGATAGACCCAGGGCTGGCAGCTATGGATTCCCTCTACAACCCAGCCTCCCTTCCGCGTCAACGGCGAAGAAGTCCTGTAGGGCAGAACAATCGGTATCGTAGGATGTCATCCACATACCAGGATGCGGACTTATCCGGTGCATTTGACGAGGAAGCTACTCATTCTGGTGATGTGCAAAAGCAGGTTGACGATCGACAACGGCTACTGGCTTTGCTGACCGAATACAAGCGGGATAAGGAAGCCAAAGCTGCCGCTACCCGGGAAGGCGAACGCCCGCGCAAAGCGGAAATGGGTGCTGTTGTGTCAACCCTGGGCGAAAGCCAGAACCGCCGACTGAACGATTTCTACGGCTTGTATTCGTCCGAACAGAATGGTCGGCAGGAAGCGGCCCTGACCGACGACCTCGGCACCATTCGGGCCGTGATTCATCAGGATCAACAGATAGGGGATGGGGGCAGGGTACAGCTTCGTCTATTGGAGCCGGTTACCGTGCGTGGTGTCCACATTCCAGCCAATACCCTGGTCTACGGCACCGGAAGTTTTGGTACCGAACGTGTGGGTATTACCCTTAGCAACCTGCAGTACGAAGGCCATATATTTTCCATCAAACTGACGGTGCATGATATGGATGGAATGCCGGGCGTATACGTGCCGAACGTACTGGCGGCCCAGGAAGGCAAGCAGATCCTGGGGCAGACAATTAGCGGAGCCAACTACAATCTGAGCGGAACTTCCGTTAGTAGCCCTAAAGCGGCTGCCACCATGGCCGGCATCTCGGCCGCCCAATCGGGGCTGACGGGTGCCCGAAGTATACTGCAACGGAAGATTACTCAGCAGAAAGCTACTCTGAAAGGAAACTATTACGTGCTGCTTAAATAATGTAGCCCAACCCATTTTTGAACTTTATGAAACGACTGATTATATCCGGGAGTCTGCTGCTAATCCTGGCTTTTCCCGCCCAAGCGCAAAAAAAACCGACGTATGGCAAGCGTAATACCCTCAAGCTGCTATCCCGACGGGAAACTCCTGCCCGATCACCAGTTCCGGCGGTGATGGACACTACCTTCTCGGCTCGCTTAAAAGCATCGGATAAACCAGACAGTGCCCGATCAGTAAGTCAGGGCCAGCACAATCTTGTCTGGGCGTCCCGGGCTATCCGTACTTCGCCGGAGGCATTGCTACAAGCACAGCATATCATTCCGTCGTACTACGTCGATCTGGCGTACAACAAGACGGTTTCAATCATTTTTCCGACGGCCGTGCGATCGGTCGATCTGGGAAGCCGTAGTATCATGGCCGATAAGGCCGCTGATGTTGAAAACGTGTTGAAAGTTAAGGCTTCGCAAATTGGCTTTAACGAAACCAATTTTTCCGTAATGACGGCCGACGGCAAGTTTTACAGTTTCGTAGTCAACTACAACGAAACCCCCTCGGTTCTGGCCCTCAACCTGGCGGGGATAGCGAATCAGCCATCCAATAATGGGCGTAGCCAGGCAGCTTTTGATGATCGTACCCAGTTTGTGAATGGCAGGGACGCGCTGGAAGGGCACATCCAATTCGCGGGTCGGTCCGCGGGTGGGGCTAAGCCCACCCAGTCGGACATTGTTTATGCGAGTAACCGCATTCTTCACTACCGGGGCCGGGGGAAGCGGAAGGCCGGAGCCAACAAAATGCAGGCTCGGTTGAGGGGTGTGTACGTTAAGGATAACGTACTTTACTACCGGCTGGCCATCGAGAACGAGTCGAACCTACACTTCGACATTGACTACGTCCGTTATTTTGTCGTCGACAGCAAAACCACGAAGCTAACCTCCCGGCAGGAGATTGAGCTTCTGCCCATCTACGTGCACAACGAAGCCATAACGACTGTACGCGGGCATCAGAAAATCGAACGGGTGTATGCCTTCCAACGTTTTACCATTCCTAACAACAAGCAGCTGCTGATTGTGATCGGCGAGCAGAACGGTGGCCGTGAACTGGCGTTTCAGGTGCAGAACAAGGATATTATGAAGGCCCGTCCGTTGTAACGAATGGTATTTGTTTTAAAAAACGAAAGCCCCGCTGTGACGGGGCTTTCTGCATGTACAGTGATTTCTCTACAGACGTTCCTGCTGTTGCCGCAGCTGCCGATTCATCTGTTCTATATCGCGTTGCAGCTTATCGACGCGCTGGCGTTGGCGCTGCTGCACAAAGCCACGGACAAAGAAAAACAGGAAGAAAACTACAAATCCCACGACCATCGCGCATACTCCTTTCTTTCTGATGAACGGATTTAACTCTGTTTGTCCGAAAGGTAAAGTAAAGTGTGCCGTTTGTCAAGTGTTAGCCCTTAGCGTTCTAAATAATAGGCTATACCCTACTCCCGGACGTACCAAATTATGTGTTACCTTGAGTATGATTTTAAAAGATTGCTGCAAGGAGTGCCCCTTAATGTCTTGTTGAACAGGCGTTTTTGGGTACATTGCCTCTGCGTATTGCTTGGACAAACTTTAATTTGTAAACCCCGATTTCTGTCTTACAACTGTAAGACAGCGCTTGCTTTTGTCTTACAATATGTATTACTTAACATATAAGAGATTATACAACAGATTTAAGTACAAAAACTGAGGCACTTTCTTTTTGAACTATGAAGATGTACCGAGCGATCCTGTTGACAGCAGCTGTCTTATTATTCTTGGCTACACTGGCTGCGTTGTCTTTACCTTATGGTTTTTTTACTTTTCTGCGAATCGTGGTTTGCGGTGTAGCGATCTATGTTGCTATGCAGATGAGGGACTCAGTTATGGCATTGATTGGTTTGCTGATAGTAGCTGTCCTCTTTAACCCAGTAGTGCCTGTTCATCTGCCTGAGCAAACTTGGCGTATTATTGATTTGGTAATAGCTGCCGCCTTTATTCGATTAGCCTTCAAGCCCTCAAAAACGCAAAATCAGCGACAGTCTTAAACGCCTACTTAACATAAAGGCAGTGGCTGTTGCAAAAGTCGATACGCGCTTACAGCGGCTCGGTAAACCGGCCGTTTTCAGTTGATCAGTTACCAGAAAATGGCGGGCGGATCGATCAATTTCTGGCCATTCCAGACTTTTGCAACAGCCACGGCACTTATACAACAGATTTCAGAGTATGCATGATAAGTACTTAAGGCTGGATTATGACCCAGAACCAAGAGTTGTAGGCGTTCGGCATGGCGCTGGACAAGCCAGTATCACCGACGACTTTCTAACACGTAATTCTTGGTTTGAGCAGTTGTTTTACCATAATGAGTCACAGCCTAAAGATTGGTGGAAGCGATGGATCAACGTTACTAATTATGCTAAGGAATTAAATGACATCGGGCTTGATAAAAAAGCTAAACACACTGATTTTATAGATTTCCCGGGTCTTATGAGTGGCTTCATTGTCAATGACAAGTTGAAAGCAATCTTGGAAGATTCAAACTTACCTACTCACCGTTTCCTAAGAACCACCTTTTTGCAAAACGGAGTAAGAGTTGAAGGCTATTGGTGGTGTTGCTTTGATGTGGATACTGGTGAAAGAACCGTTGATTTTGCCAAAAGTCGCTTCAGCCTAACTGAGCAACAACGTGAAGCAGGTCTAAGTGAGGCAATTAACTCCTACGAGGAGTTTGAAAATGTATACAACCTAACAGGTTCAGGGGCCACTGCCACTAAATTGGTGTTTACGAATGATTTTGACGAACGGTTAGATATTTGGGGAATGCCATTCTTAGCACTAACTAAGGCTTACATTTCACAAAGGTTGCTACACCGTTTAGAGAAGGAACGTATTCAGGGTTATCGAGCATATCCATCTCCATGTGACCTAGTATTCCCCTCTGACCTGGCGTTATCTACAAAAAGAATTATTCACAGACAGATAAGATAGCAAAGCAAAGGGTCTTCTTAATTTATTCCCTTTACATAATTCATAGTTAT